>OCTV010000040.1_pt1 | contig 43220 bp, 34 predicted proteins | sample 1539101 | NCBI WGS metagenome assembly OCTV01 (sample SAMEA3991422, study PRJEB22521) | metagenome | biome: anthropogenic terrestrial biome; feature: sewage plant; material: sludge | place: Sweden | collected 2012-09-26 | reverse complement strand
TGGCCAATTACATGGCACCGGTTTCCGAACCGCAAAACAGCAGTTGGGCGGCTCTCCGCGAACAACAGCGCCGTACGGCTCTTGGCGACAAGAATGCCGAACTTGTTACGGCTATCGACTTGGGCGAAACGACCGACATTCACCCTCTTCATAAGAAGGAACTGACCGAGAGAATCGCATCGGCATTCGACAAAATGGTGTATGACAAGAAGAAAGCTGCCGTATCACCTAAAATAATATCGGTAAGTTATTCTGAATGTAAAGTAGACAAAGGACTTCCCGGTCTGGCTGTTGTTACATTCGACCAGCAACTGAAACCGGGCGACATCAAGTATTTCGAGCTTGCCGGTGAAGACGGGAGATTCTATAATGTCACTTCTGCCCATGCCGAAGGCAACAATGTTGTCATCACATCTACAGACGTGTGCAATCCTAAAAGAATAAGATACGCCTATAAGGACAATCCTATCCATGTCAACCTGTACGGCGTCAACGGTTATCCGGTACCACCATTTGAGTATTAAGTGTTTACTTAGGTAAAACGAACCTTATAAAAATATATCGTTATACGACAGGGTGCAGGAATACGAAACGTGCACCTTTGTCGTATGATGTATCAACATATATTTCACCACCAAGAAGGTTGGCTATCTGACGGCAGATACTAAGTCCTAATCCTGTACCTTGCTTGAATGAATTCAGTTTCTCGAACCTATTGAATACCTGTTCAGCCATATCTGGCTGAATACCAGGGCCTGTATCTGATACGGCTATTTCAACAACTTGCTGATTGGGCATCCTTTCGTTCTGTCCTTGCATACGTTCATGACACGAAACGATTATACGACCTTGCTCGGTATACTTATAAGCATTCGTCAACAGGTTTACCAACAACTGCTGGATTCGTTGGGCATCTGTAGACAGAATTATTTTCCCTTTGTCAAAATCCGTACTTATTTCTACGTTTTTAGGCGCCTTGACCTCTAAACTTTTCAAAGACATCATACAAACATCCTGTATACAGACAGGTTTTAGATTCATCTGATACGAGCCGCTCTCAAATTTACTGACATCCAGTATATCATTGACCAATTTCACGAGCAGTTCTGCATTGTTATTGATGGACTCCGTCATGTCGTGCCTTTCCTCTTCTGTTATTTCGTAATCTATTCCACTATTGAGTATTTGATTGAATCCTACAATAGCATTAAGGGGTGTTCTTATCTCATGACTCATATTCTGCAGAAAGATTGTTTTGAGTTTATCCGCCTTTTCCGCCTTATCACGTTCCTCGTTGGCTATGGCATAAGCATCCGTAACATGATCCTTTTCCTCTTTCAATATCTTCATCTGTCTCTGTCTTAATAGGATATAAGCCGACGAGAATATCATTACGACTCCGAGAAGAAGAAATGCCAGAATCATCATATTATTACGATCTCTGTTCTGTTGTGTCAGATATCTTGTCATGTCCTGTTGTCTGAGAGCCTTCACCCTTTCGTTCTTTGCCTCCAGTTCAGCCTTTCCTGAACGCAACTCACTACGTTCGGCATTAGATTTCTGTTTTTCCAGTGCGAGTTGTTTGTTGTTCAATTCCAATGTAGTCTGACTTTTTTCCAAAAGCATCAGTTTTTCACGTGCTTCTGACTGCTGCAATTTCATGATGGCATTATTCATCTCCAACGCATGCTTTTCCCGTTCGAGATTAGACTTGTTCAACTGGGCCGTGAGCTGCGTAATAAAATTGTGATTAGAATTAATGCGTTTTTTTGCCTCTTCCGAAATAAAACGACTCTGATTTAAATAAGCGTTCTTATAATCACCCTTACAAAAGTAAATCAGAGCCTTCAATTTTATTGAAGTTTCATCCGGTTCCAACTTATCTACATATTCAAAAGCTTTATCATAGTTGTCTTTATTGAGATAATAATAAACTAAAGCATCATAATAATGTTTCGTATTGGAAACACTCATCATCCCGCTACCAAATTCTTGGTCACATTTTCTCTTGTAATATTCTATCGAGTCAGGATGTAACTGTTCCATGGCATAAGCTCTGAACAGTCCCACATAACTCATATAAATATTGATATTCAAGTTGTTCTCTATGACTTTCTGATAGTAGTATTTGGCCTTGTCGTACCTATATGTGTCACAATACGTACTAGCCATTCCTATATAGATATCATTGATATTACGGTCATTTTTCATTTCTTTCTTTAATGATAAGGCTTTGGAATACTGCGATAGGGCTTCGTCAAAGTCGGAAAGCGATGCATATAAATCACCCAACTTGCGGTATCCTTGCGGTATGCCATAACTGTCGTTAAGCCGGACAGCTTCTTTCAAATACTTTTTTGCCTGATCAAGAGCCTCAGAGAGTCGCTCATGGTTGGCATAATAGTTGATGAGACGATTCCATGGATCGAAAACATATTGTTTGTATGGCGTCTTTACGGCAAACCGCTGCGTGTCATGCATTGTCTTTATCATCATCGCCTCATCTTGCATATAATAATAATGCAAATTCTTTAAGGTGAGGGCGAGGCATTGAGCTTTTGTGTCATGCAACCGTGCACCGAGACTGAACATGGTATCAGCATAGGACAGACTGGCAGTAGACTTGATGGCAGAACTTGACTTCATAAAATAAAGATAACATCTATCATTTATTTCATAAATATTTTTCTGCGCCTCAACTTTGCATAAAGGTAGAAACAATAAAGTCACATACAGAACAAGATACTTTATATTCATATTTTGCAAATATATGTACTTTGCAAATATACATATTTTTATACATAAATAGCAATTATTTCGACAAAAATAAAAAAAACGACATAGAATTGCTCTATTATTATATATTCTCATATATTATTCTTACCTTTGCAACTCACACAAACAATATAAAATATGATCAGATTAAATGTTTTTATCAAGACTCCTGCCGCTAAGCGTGCAGAAGTTATGGAAGCAGCCAAAGAACTTGTAGCCGCTTCACTCAAGGACAAAGGTAACATCGCTTATGATATCTTTGAGAGTGCAACACGGAATGATGTACTCATGATATGCGAAACCTGGAAAGATGCCGAATCACTGGCTATCCACGAGAAATCGACTCATTTCACTACGCTTGTCCCCAAAATTCAGAGCATGGCTGAGATGAAACTTGAAAAATTCAACTTCTAACTGCATAAAAATAAAGTCGGGAAATATTTCCCGACTTTATTTTTTATCCTTCCTTTTCTTCTATTTCTTCTTCTACCAACTCTTCTTTCTTCTTTCCGTATTCAGGGTCTATTTTCAACAAAGACGATACGACAAACGTTATCGAACATGCAGCGACCACGATGATGAAGAACATCCTGTATCCTACTGCTTCCTGCAACATACCTGATATCAGTCCCGGCAGCCACATGGAGAATGCCATAAGAGCTGTACAGAGGGCATAATGGGATGTCTTGAATTCACCCTGACAGTAATAGATAAGATAGAGCATATATGCCGTAAAACCGAAACCGTAGCCGAACTGTTCAACGAAGATACAGGCATTGATGATCCACAGACTGCCTGTAAGTGAATAACTGAGGTAGATATATACGGCATCGGGCAGTGAGATGGCACACACCATCGGCCAGAGCCATTTCTTCAGTCCGTCACGACTTGCTACAATGCCACCCAGGATACCGCCTATTGTAAGACCTATCACTCCTACTGTACCCTGTACCAGTCCGTATTCCTGCGGCGACAGTCCCAATCCCCCGTTATGTGGGGCATCAATCAGGAACAGAGCCGAAATCTTAACCAACAGACCTTCTGGCATACGGTAGAATACCATGAAGAGTATACCTACTACCACCTGTGGTTTATCAAAGAACGAGCGCACCGAATGTCCCAGTTCCCTGAAAAGTGTTTTGGCATCCACACCTTCTTTCAGTCCCTTGTCCTCTGTGGGACGCGGCAGAATGTAGTGATGCCAAAGCCAAAGGGCGATAAACAGTCCCGCCATAAAATAGAAGATAAGACTCCACGAGTATCGTATGTTTCGAGTCCATACTTCCAGATTTCCTGCTATCATCACGAGGATGCCCTGTCCGAATATTGTCGCTATTCGGTAGAATGTACTACGGATGCCCACAAACCATGTCTGTTCGTGCTGATCGAGTCCGAGCATATAAAAGCCGTCGGCTGCAATATCATGGGTGGCACTGCTGAATGCCATCAGCCAGAAGAAGCACAATGTACCTTGCAGATAAAACGAGCCTGGTATCGTGAAGGCCACTCCTCCAAGTGCTGCGCCGACAAGCAACTGCATGGTAACTATCCACCAGCGCTTGGTCTTGATCAGGTCGATAAACGGACTCCATAACGGTTTGATCATCCATGGCAGATACAGCCATGAGGTATAAAACGTGATATCCGCATTCGACATTCCCAATCTTTTGTACAGAATGACACTGATGGTCATTACAGCTACATACGGCAGCCCTTCTGCAAAATAGAGCGAGGGCACCCAGGCCCATGGGTTTCTGTGTTTTTTCATTTATTTATAGATTTTCTTGATTTCAGCTCCACGATAATAGTGCAGCAATATCTGGTTATATTTGTATCCTTCAGCTCCCATGACGGCGGCACCTATCTGACAGAGTCCTACTCCGTGGCCCCAACCGGCTCCGATGATAGTGAACACACCCGGTACACCGTCGGCAGATATTTCCGACTTGTCTACCACAAAGGCACTACTATAGAGATGCGTCTCACTCAGTGTGCGACGGATTTCTAGTTCCTTACCTATCGTATAACTTTTCTTGGAACCTATTATCTTCAGTTTACAGATACGTCCGCTCTTGCCTCTTTCCATAGGTACGAGATCTAGTATATCACCGAAGTCCTCTTTTATCTTGTCTGTAATAAGCGCTTTGATTTTTTCTTGTGAATATTCCACCTTCCAACGGTAGAAATCAGCTGTTTCCTGATCGTAGTCGTTGAGTATCTCAGACAGTATTTTCTTGTCGTGTGTATTACAGAACGAGTCGGGCACATCTGTACGTATCCATTTCTCCGCTTCCTTTTCGTTAGTAAGATCTGGAATCGGCATCAGTGCTGTACTGTCCGCTGTCTGACGATTATCTCTTAAAGCTATAAGATATGGTTTGGGCGTATTCTCCCAACAATATTGGAATTCTTCTGTTACACCTCCGCAACACTTGGAGAAACGGGCATCACATATTTCGTTGCCTTCCATCAGTATCTGTCCTCTGGTTTCCCTGATCGCTTCTTCCACATGTCTGCTGTTAGCCTTTGTTATACCCTGATAACGCTGGCAATGGTCATCTGCACAAACATCAAAGATCGTATGGTCTTCACGGTCGTACCAACGTATCAGTTCGTCGTCTTTCTTGATAAAAGAAAAGAAACCGTTACTGCCGTTCTTCATCTGCCGGCGTTTTTCCATCTGGGCAAGCAGCCAACTGCGACTGATCACCGAATGGGCCTTAAGCAGTTCCACTGACGACGTGGCACTCATTTCACTGGATATCACACTGGTGAGGTAACTCTCCACCGGCAATACATTGATAGCTGTTATCTGATCGGCCTCAACCACCAGACTGAGCGAGCCGTTGAATACCTGCGTCTCCTTGCGCTCCCAGTGGAAGTTGACACCGATAGTTACGTCATAGATAGAGAACGAGGCATCTTCCGACTGAGGTTTGAATTTCAGTTCCTGATACTGATTACCGTTCCAGAGAATACCACCTTCCGAAAATTCCACTGTCTGATCGCCGGTGATAGTCTCACCCTTCGCCATATAAGGGGCGTTAAGGGCAAAATGGATTTTCTGTCCACTGACGATACCCACACTGACCTCCGGTTCCTTAATATGCATCTGCCGTACCCTGTCCTCGACAATCATGGCACTGCCCTCTTTTATTTTCTTGACAATACCTGCAAATTCATCAGCCGACACACTCACTTCCGATAATATCGAAGCTATTTTAGCAGCTGTTATCCGCTGATAGTCTTCTTTTCGTGGCGTAATGATCAGTCCGGCCATATCCAAAGCACCGGGACTTACGAGATACCGCTCTTCACCTTCAGCAGCATAGCAGTCGGGACGATGTTTCTTTCTTGGGAACACGACAGACATATACTTGTCACCTTCCATCCATGATATGATATTCATCATAGGTTCGGTCTCGTCTTCACGTTTTGGCAGAGCACGATAGATGCGTTCGAACATCTCCTCGTCGCTATCAGTAGATTTACTGCGTATCAGCAATGCCGGTACCGGATAATCATTGATGACAGATATGTCTTCTTCGTCATTGAGTTTCAATACCTCTGACAAATTTCGGCTCAGTCGACCCCATTGTGTCTGTAAAGGCAATATACCGTTGGTTCCTGCTTGGAAATGTGCATGATCGGGTGCCGATGCACCACATTTAGGTCCATTGTAGAATACCATCAGTTCCGGATACACAGACAATATCTTGTGCATCTCACTATAATTGCCCATGATAGCCTGCATCTGATGACGGTGCGCAGGTATTGTGTAATGAAGCGGTAATATGGGGAATGGATTGACGAGTATGTCATACTTGTTGTCGAACACTTTCGTACGCTGCTCGACAGGTCGGTTTTTCTCACACAGGAAACAGGGACGCTCGGCTATGGTGCCTTTGTCTATCTTTGCTCCCGTAGACACGATGCGTGCCGGATTATATTGGGCAACGAATGAGAAATTGTCAATCGAGAGTTCTCTTGTCTTTATATTCTTAAGTGCACGGAAATTGTTACGGGCCAGTTCCCATCTCTCCAACTGATGATTGAAGAATCTGTGCAACTGACTGTCTACCACGATATCAGACTTACCGGCAAGCAACTGCTGACGGGCACTGATTTCGAGCGTGCGCAGACGGTCTTTGTATAAGTTGTTGGCATTTATCTTGTCTATCGACAAAGCCGCATCGCTGTTTCCACCCCACCGTCTGCATAAGTAAAGTTCCGAATAAATACGACCTATACGATAATAGCGTGAAAACATCAGTCCCATGGCATAATCCTCACCATAACTGGTATTAGGAAACTGTATCTGTCGTGCCAACGGTGTAAAGAAAGCGCGTGGCGCTCCCAGTCCGTTGATGCGCAATGCATTATTACAACCGTTCTCGTCGGTCCACTCCTTATGTTCTATCATACCAGGAGGCAGCGTGTTCAGGTCAAAGTCGCACATACGATATGAACCTATTATCATTGCCGCCTTCTGTTTTCGGAAAGCATCCACGATAGTTTGCAAAGTCTTGGGCGAAGAGTACAGATCGTCACTGTCCAGTTGCACAGCAAACTTACCACAACGGTCATCGTTGATAGCTCTATTCCAACATCCGCCTATGCCCAGATCATCCGTTTCGGGCACAATGTGTACCAATCTGTCGTCATCATATTCATCTAACAGCCGGGTAGTACCGTCGGTAGAATGGTTGTCCACAACAATCACGTTATAAGCGAAGTTGGTCTTTTGACTCAGTGCACTGTCTACAGCATCTTTTATGGTCTTGGCCCTGTCTCTTACCGGTATCACCACCGAAGCCTCAACAGGGAAATCCTGTTCTTTGAAATCAGGAGAGCGATAATCGTTGGTATCTATCAGCGCACCTATCTTTTTCAGATGAACGGTAGCAGCCTTTTCCATCTCTATCTGGACGGCCCGATTGGAAGGGTTCACATAGTCGAACTGTTTTTCTCCACTTGTCCGCAGGTCTTTCTCTTCCTCCGTATACAGATACTCATTGAGATGCATCATGTCACCCTGTCTGCTCAGGAACAGCCGAAGGTCGTAAATACCGGCATACTGATATTCCGGATTATCTGTTTCCTTGGCATATTGGTGAAGCAACGCGGCACTGATAAGCATCACACTGCCGAAGTCGAAATCGTCTCTTATACTACCTTTCTGATAGTCTATCGAAGGATGATTCACCCTCACTCCTTTTTCTATGGAATAATGGTCGCTATATACCATGGCTGCACTGGAATCGGAAATGACCCTCAGCAGTCTTTCCAAAGCATAATGGCAGAAAGACAACGGTGACGTTTTAGAATACAGCAACACAAAATCAGCATCGGTATTCTCTTCGATACTCATCACGGTATTACTGCTTGCGATATTGTCTGTTACGATAAACACACAATTGTCCGGAGCTATATTCTCCTTAGCGAACTCTTCTGTAACCAGAAGATTGATATGTTGTACAGTTTTGCTTTCTCTCAGCTGATTGATAGTATCCTCTATTATCTGTATACTATCGCAGGGCAGAAAGCAGTCTATTTTTTCTCTCATCCGTCTTTTTATTTTTGTAGTGGCAAAGTTAGTACAAAAATATGACTTACGAGCAGATTCACTTAAAAAATTATTAGTTACATACTATGCTTTATGTATATATGTATCTCTTGATAGAACGTTTTGGCGTCTTCTCAAATTCCTCCGAGTAGATTTTGACCGAAGCGATCTGACTGTATTTGGGTATCATCGAATTAAGTGTGTTACGGTTCTCCTCCATTATTCTGACGACATCCGTAGATGTGAGTCCTTGTGCCATTGTCTCATTATAGTCGGGATGAACCAAAGCTACCAACTTTCCTTCCTGTTGTGTCACAATACTTTCTGCGACAAAAGGCAACGAGTTCATTCTGTCTTCTATCTCTTCGGGGTAGATATTCTGACCGTTCGGCCCCAGCAACATATTCTTGCAACGCCCGCGGATGGTGAGGTTGCCGGTTGCGTCCATCACCCCCATATCACCGGTATGCATCCATCCGTCAGCCCCAAGAGCTTCTCGTGATGCCGTCTCGTTCTTGTAATAGCCACACATCACGTTCATTCCCTTGACCATAATTTCACCTACGATACTGGTCGGGTTGTCTGAGTCTATCTTCACGGTCATCCTGTCTACATGACGTCCACAGGTACCTTTTTTGAATGAGGCCGAAGACGCATAGCATATCAGCGGTCCGCATTCTGTCATCCCGTAGCCTATCGTATAAGGGAATTTAATACGCTGCAACAGCGACTCCACCTCTTCGTTGATGGCAGCCCCGCCGATGACCAGTTCTATCAGATTACCACCGAAGAGGTCCATCAGTTTACGTCTGATGGTCTGCATGATGCGCTCGTTAAGCAACGGAACCCGAAGCGCCACTTTCATCATCCTGGTGTTCAACTTGGGTAATATGGCTTTCTTTACCACCTTTTCCACTACGAGAGGTACGGTGATAATCAGGTTGGGCTTTACCTCTGCATAAGCATTGAAGATAATCTTCGGACTTGGCATCCGGGTGAGGAAATAGGTATGGCAGCCTCTTGTAAACTCAAACAGAAACGAGAAGAGCAGTCCGAAGGCATGGGCCAGTGGCAGCATACATACATGACAGTCGCCCGGCTGAAGCGGCATGTTGTCATGAGCGAACATGATGTTCGACCAAAGACTGCGATATGGTATCATGACACCTTTCGAAAAGCTGGTTGTACCCGAGGTATAACTGATATAGGCTACTTCCTCGGGAGTATCCTTATGGTATACGACTTGTGATTTTCCAAACGCTTTGGGATATTTCTTCCCCATCAGACGATTAATGTTTTCGTGCGCCTTTTCAAGATTGGAACTGCGTGAAACCAAGAGAGAGAAATCGGCAATAGAGATGATACCTTTCAACTTAGACATGGCGCTTTCGTCGATATTTTCCCATACGTTATCGCCTACAAAAAGCAACACCGAATCAGAGTGGTTCACAATATTATGTATATTATCAGCCTTGAAATCATTGAGTATCGGCACGGAGACAGCACCGTAAGTAAGTGTAGCCAGAAAGACCACGCCCCAGTTGGAACTGTTTCTGCCACAAATAGCTATCTTGTCACCCTTCTTCACGCCAGTCTGTTCAAAGATGATATGCAGTCTTGCTATACTCTGTGCCACGTCTTTATACTTCAATGTGCCACCTTTATAATCGGTCAGGGCATCAATATCCCAATTATCACGGATATTGTCTTCTATCAATTTCAGAAAACTGTTCTGTGAACTTTGCCCTATTTCTTTTTTCTTGTCTTTGCTCATAGTCAGATACTTTCTTTTTAGGTACGGGATGTACTCTCATACAGTAGTCCCGGCAAATATAGACAAAAATGTTCACACCAACAAATTTATTGTTGCAATATACATCTATTTTGACAAAGCGGCATATTCATTTTCATCAGTTATGATGATGAGATTAGTATGATGAGATAACGGAATAGTTGTTTTTCTTTTTCTGGAATATCTTTTTATATATGAATGGGAAAAGCCAGTAAGAAGCTTTCGCGCTTAATATTCCTATGCCGGCTCCGGCTATAATATCTGTGAACCAATGTCTGTTATTATACATACGGAAGAAACCAGTGCCGGCGGCTACTGCATACCCGGCTACACCTATCCATGGAGAAACATGACGGTATTCATGACGCAACAGTTCCGCACCCATAAACGCAGTAGCGGTATGACCCGACGGAAAAGAATTGTTAGAACTCCCATCCGGTCTTTGTTCGTTTATCGACATTTTCAGAACGCCTACGGTAGCTCCCATCAACAGATAAGAGGTAGCCAGCAATACTGTATAGTCGCGCAAACTATGTTCACCTTTTACGCCACATAAATTTAATCCATATACTGATGCCATGGGCATGTATTGCGAGAAATCGTCTATACTGAATTTACGGTCGATATTCTCAGTCATTTCATTACTTATCTGGTGATTCTGGTTTTCCACCCAGTCGCTTGTAAGTCCTGCCGTTCCACCTACAACAAGAAATGTAGGTAAAATAAGCTGTTTGGTATTAAAGTGACAACCGTTTGATATACTGTCACAGGTCTGAGCATGACTTGCCGTTATACACAGGATGTATAATATTGTTGATAATAATTTATTAATCATTATTCTAAAATGTTACTATAAACTGATGCTTGCCTTCTTCAAATTTGTATTTCACTGTCCAGTGGTGATAATCGCATATTGCTTTTACGATAGACAATCCAAGACCGTTACCCCTGTTCACATCACTATTGTTACTGAACCGCCTGAATAATTTACCGCCGTCCAAAGGTTCTACGATTTCCCCGTCATTGATTACAGTCAGAGAATGATTGTCTAACGTAACCACAATATCCGAATAATCGGATTTATGTCTTATCGCATTGACAACCAGATTATTCACCATGCTTTCAAGCAAAGGGATATTTGCAGATATGAATACTTCGTCAGATTTTATATCAAGTAAGATATTACCACCTGTGTTGATATCCGAATAGAGCGGGAGACGTTTTTGCATAAAATCGTTTAAGTTTACTTTCTCCGTGTCATAATATTGCGAATTTTCAATCTTTGCAAGCAATAAGAGGTTCTTGTTCAGTCTACTGAGTCGGTTGCATATATTATACATATCAGACACCAGCTTTATCTGGTTTTCATTCAGGTTTTCCTGCATCAGCAGATCCAGTTTACTCTGGATGACAGCAATAGGAGTCTGAAGTTCGTGTGATGCATTCTGGGTAAACTCTTTCTGACTGTTGTAAGTGTCTTTATCCTTACGAATCAGTTTTTCGATACTTCGGTTGAGACGTTCGAATTCCTTAATATCACTTTTTGTAAACTGCGGTACATCACTGAGGTCCAGGTTAAACTGTTCCATTTTGAATAGCGTGTCGTCAAACGGACGCCATAAACGTTTGGTCAGAAATCTCATCACTAGCAACATAGAAGAGCCAAGTACTGCAAAAATCAGTACAAACTGTAAAACCATGCCAACAGCTATGTCCTGTTCCAAATCAGAAGGTCGTATCTTTTCACCTTTGCTCACTTCTATTATCGTATCTCTCATCTCTTCGGCATAATAATTCTTGGTCAGCAAGTAAAACAGAGGTGTCACCAGTATCAATAGCACCAGCATACAACCGATAAACTGTATGAGATTCTTATTCAGCAGACTCTTCATTTTCCATCCATTTATATCCAGTTCCGTAGTAAGTATGTATGCAGTTGTTTATTCCTGCGGTCGAGAGTTTTGATTTCAAGTTTTTGATGTGAGCATATACGAAATTGAAATCGTCCATTGCATCAGCGATATCGCCACTGAGATGTTCAGCCAGAGCACTCTTTGAAACTACCCTTTTTCTGTTCTCAATCAGAAAGAGCAGCAATTCATATTCAGATTTTGTCAGAATAATCTGTTTATCTTTCACCATAACGGTTTTATTGAGCAGATTGATTTCCACGCCATCCGACTTTAACATATTATCATTCGAGAAATTGCGACGGCGTATCAGAGCGAATATCCTCATACTGAGTTCCGGCAGATGAAAAGGTTTGGGCAGATAATCATCCGCTCCTATTTTCAGGCCTTCAATCTTATCATCCAGGGAATCCCTGGCGGAAACAATGATTACTCCTGTTTCCGGTGATACTTCCTTGATATGCCGGAGCACATCAAGACCGTTGCCACCCGGCAACATCAGGTCGAGAAGAATACAGTCGTACTTGTAAACACCAACTCTCAACATGGCATCATTGAAAGTAAATGCCTGTTCGCACAGATAATCTTCATGACCTAAATAACTGACGATACTATCCGACAGCGATTTTTCATCTTCGACAATTAATAATTTCATTCTCAATATTATTTTGATGCAAAAATACGTAATAAATCTGTAGACTTTTTGTATTTAATGGATTATTTGCTGAAAAGCGAATCCGGAATATTCAAAATCCATCTGTTCTATTCTCTCGAACCGAACAGATGGACAAACTAATTTGTGTACTTACAATAAAATCTGTCTATCAATTCATATAACTAATTAGTCATTATCTTCTTTGAACTTTGTAGTATTGAACTTGTTGTCAAGTTGAAAACTTTTTTTATTGTTCAATTTTATTTCATATCCATATTTGCAGTGCTCGATGAAACGCACACTCTTACCTGGATATCTCTTATCTACATAATTCAATATTTCCTGTGGAAGGATTCCAGCCGGAATACGTGATTTCGTATTGACTTCTATCCATTGGGAATCTTTACTAAACTCCAGTTCGGTACCGTTGGAAAGTTTGATATTGTAATCTTTATCATCCGCCTCCTGCGATGCCTTGATTATTTTTGCCGATGGATAATACCGGTACACGAACGAGGTTACTCCTGAAGGGAGATTACCAACATTTACTTTAATGTCTTTGGCAGAAGACATCATTGAAAACACTAACAGGCATAAAGCCAAAACATTCTTTTTCATCATTCATTTGATTTTAGTGAAACATAATATATAATTCTTTATCTTATCGGATAAAGTTTTTTGTTTTTTCCTTATATATGACCATCATCATACTCGGCAATACCACCAACAGCAACGGCAGTGCCACACAGAATCCACCTATCACCGCTACAGCCAATGGTTGCTGCATCTGTGCCCCCATTCCCAGACCGAGGGCCAAAGGCATCAGGGCTAGTATACTGGATATGGCGGTCATCAGTTTAGGTCGTATACGCAAAGCTATGGCGTAATTGACCGATTCCGTTACCCCTCCTCCTGCTTTACGGTTCATGTTATACTGATGCACTGTGAAGATAGCATTTTCGGCAATGATACCCACAATCATGATTATACCTGTATAACTGCTCACATTCAGAGGCACCCCTGTTATCCATAAGGCGAGAAGTGATCCGCATATACCTATCACAGAAATAAATAGTACGGCAAACGATATTTTCCATTCGCGGAAAAGGAACAATAACACACACATCACAAGCAGAATGGCAAGACCGAGTATCATCATGAGTTCATGAAACGACTGTTGCTGTTCCTGATATGCTCCACCAAAAGATACACTGTATCCCTTGGGTAGATGGAGATTGGTGTTAAACTGACTTTGCAGGTCGGTCACGGTACTACCCAGGTCTCTATTCTCTATACGAGAGGTAAGAGTTATCACACTCTTCAGGTTCTCACGCCGCTGTTGTATCTCTCCAGGTATTACTTTAACACTGCAGAAGTATGACATAGGACGTGTAGTGCCGTCGGGTAAGAAGATAGGCTGACGCATCAATTTTTCAGGCGAATTTTCATTGTAATTGACAAAACGGAGCAGTATGCGTCGCATCTGTTCTCCATCTTGCACAGAACCAATTTGCAGTCCGCCTGTCATGGCAGCCTGTGATGGCAGCGGTTCCAATACATTATCGTTCTGACAGAGAGGCACACCACCTGTATAGGCTGTTGCCTGTTCCTGAAAATCTTTCAGAGTAATACCAAACTGTGACAGGCGGTCTATATCAGGAATAAAGACCAATGAAGAACCGGCTGCAACAAGTCCGTTGTTGATATCAACCACGCCCTGTACTTTTTTCATCAGTTGTTCGGCTTTGGCAGCTTGCTGCTGTAACACATGATAGTCGTCGCCGAATATTTTCACCTCGATCGGTTGAGGGGTACTCATCAGGTCGCCTAAGAGATCAGAAATACGTTGACCGAATTCAATAGTCACCACAGGAACCTTGACAGAAATACTTTTACGCAATTGAGTGATGACCTCTGGGGTAGAAAGTTTTCGGTCCTTTTTTAGTTGAATGAGATAATCTCCATAGTTGCTCGGTGCTGTGATAAACGACATTCCCAAAGCTGTGCGCCGCGAGTATGTCTCCACATTGGGATTAGACATGATTATTTTCTCCATTCTACGACACAAGCGGTCTGTCTCTTCTATATCTGTACCTGAAGGTGAGTGGTAGTCAAGTACGATAGACCCCTCATCGAGATCAGGCAAAAATCCAGTTTGCATCTGTGTGGACGACAAATACCCCAGACCGACCACCACAATGACAAAAGATACAGCCATCCAGGGTTTACGGTAAAGCCAAGTAAGCCATTCGACCTTGTTCAATGCCTCTTTCTCTATATCTGAATCAGTCGGTACCTTACGGTCCATATTATGGGGCCGCAACTTTTTCTTATAGCCGATCAGTAGATGCAATACAGGCAAGAGCAACCATGTGACAAGAAACGAAGCCACCATCGTAATTTGCATCGTGTCAGACAGTTCTTTGAAAAAACTCCCTGCTAGTCCACTCATCAGTCGGAACGGAAAATGTATCACAATTGTAGACAGTGATGAGGCAACCATGGCCGGAAACAGATTTTTGATGGCCTGTTTTACGGCAAAATACTTGTCTATATCGGGATTTTCCTCATGTTCTCGGTATATCTGTTCAATAATGACAATAGCATCATCAATAATGAGTCCCACAGATGCCGCGATGGCACCAAGAGACATGATGTTGATGGTGATACCCGCAAGATAGATGAAAAGGATACTCAAAGCCAGAGTGACTGGAATGGTCATAATCACCACAAGACTGGCCCGCCATGTACGCAGAAAGAGGACCATCACGATAATGGCAAGAAACAGACCCTCGTAAATGGTTTTGATGACACTGTGTATGCTGTCACCTACAAAAGCACTCTGATTATAATACGGTTTCAGTTCATAACCGGCAGGCAGAAGCGACTGTGCTTCTTTAGCTTTTGTCTCTACATCTTTGGCAAAGTCCAACAGATTCACACCCGGCTGTTTCACAAGATCTACCAGCACGGCATCATTCCCGTCCGCATTTATCTTCAGAAACTCCTGTTGCTCCTGTACTTCCACACGTGCGACATCACACAGGCGGACCTTACGTATGCCATCATTGCGCACCACCGTATTCGAGAGATCGTTTATCGTATTTATTCTCGTGTCAGTAAGCGACAGATATAAACGGCTATAGGCAGACACATTACCATTTTCCAGTACAAAGTTGGTGCCATTCAGCGCCTCCTTTATTTTTGACGGAGTGATACCGGCGGCTGTCATCTTGGCAACATCCGGAATAACGACAAATTCTTTTGCCTTCCCGCCGTGCACCACTACATTACTGACACCGTTGACACGAGAGAACACAGGTCGTACAATCAGATTACCCACGTCCCTCAGTTCTATCCGACTATGGTTTTTACTCTCCAGGGTAAAACCGTAAACGGGATAAAGAGACTGGTTCATGGCTTCGGTGGAAATGATAGTACCTGGAGGCAGGAAACCCTTTATCTCGTTAATGCGGCTTTCCAGTTGTGTTTTCAAGGCATAGATGTCTGTACCCCACTTGAAGTAGACATCAATGTCACTGCTGCCCCGTCCCGTATAACTTTTGACGATCGTCACACCTGGCACTTTTTTTACAGCACTCTCCAATGGTTTTGTAACCGTTATCATCATACGGTCTATAGGTTGCTGACCGGCATCCGCTATCACAGTGATTCTAGGAAAAAGCACTTCTGGGAACAGATTGGTCTGCATCTGTGAATAGCAGTATATGCCAGCCAGCAGTATCAGTAGTCCGACAAACATGATCGGTTTACTGTATATCTGGTGAAAACATCTCTTTTGTATAGGATTCATATCGTGTCTATCTTATGATTCTTACTTTATCACCTTCCTGCAACTGATAACTGCCTGTCGTTATGATCTTATCCGTAGTAGAAAAATGCGGATATAGAATTTCGGTCTCCATGTTGTTGCTGTTGCCTATAGAAACTTTTACCTTTTCGGCACAACCACTGTCAGAGACTTTCATAATCCAGAACGAAGTCATATTATCATCACTCTGTATGGCAGCCTTCGGCAACACCTGGTTGAGATGCCCGCCACGACTGGTCTTCAGAATTGCTTTGACACGTAGTCCTTCGGGCAGAAATGACACTTTCGCATGAGCCGGAATCTGCTGCACTTGGGCATTCACGTCCATTGTGGCGAGCGGTGTCGACAGTTTTGCGGGAAACATACGTCCGTCCGGCATCGTAATACGGCATTCTGTCCCTGGACGTGCATACCTCATATCTTCGGCTGGTACTTCCACATCGAATACAAGACTTGATGTATTGGCTATATAACAGAGAGGAGAACCCTCTGTCACATAACCTCCCGACTGTTGCAGAACCTCTGTCACTACGCCCGAGGCACCAGCTCTCAGATATACGATTCCCATATTTTTACCCATCACGTCTCCACCGAGAGCTTCACGTTCTTTACTTTCCAGTCTGTAGATAATCTGTCCGCGATGAACCACACTGCCCTGTTCTACGTAGCATGCGGTCACATAAGAAGCATTCGGTGCCGTTACGATACTCTTCCTTAGGAAAGCAGTGACAGCCGTAAGTTCCAGTTCTTGGTCTACATGTCCATAATTAACCGTTGCTATTGAGACATCCGTTACAGGTACCTCATCTGGTTCGTTGTCTTTCTGTATTTTTCCGTTGCAACCCGTCATAAGAATTGCCGCCAGGGATAAAATAATTAAATTCTTCATCTTCATTTTACCAATTATAATAGTTGAATGCGTTTATTGCAAGTTGTCTGTTAGCCTCTACGATCATCATCTGTTGTCGGGCGGATATGATATTCTTGAGTGTTGTGATATAATCGAACACAGATATCTGTCCTGCCATTATCTCTCTGCGACAGATGTCGAGAAGTTTCGTGTATTCTTTCAGTTGGTTATCAAGCATGCCGATACGTACGTCATAATCCTTGATGACCGCCGAACATTGGTTGAGTCTTATTTCGTTTTGTCTAGCCAGATTATTTTTATACAGAGCGATGGATGCCAATGCTGCATCAGTTTGGTGCTGTTTTATCTTTTTTAGTTTACCGTCAGAAAGAAGTACAGATAATGTTAGTCCTGCACTCATCCCGAAATTCTTGTATATCGTATTATAATTGGTGGTTTGAATACCGAAATTTGTAAACAGGTTGAGTTGTGGCTTATATTTCGTCTCATACATTTTCTGACCGTTCACCGTGCTCATGCTGTCCAGATCATATTTCACAAGAAACTGAGATGTGCCGATGGCATAATTTTTCGTGATAGGTTCATCCTCCAGTTGGATATTGGCGGTATCATGTATGCAACAGAGAGTATTAAGTTCCATCAAATGATTGTAGTACGACTGTGCGTGCGAAAGTTTCATCTCCTTGTTCGCATTCTGTTCTATAAGTATCGCCTGAAGGTCCGACTGCTTAGCCTGTCCTGTGCGGGCAAGACGAGCTATAAATGCTGCCTGTACAGAAAGTAAAGCGGATATACTGTCCGACATACTTATCTGTCTCTTGTCCAACATACATAAGATATATTGATCGGTAACATTACGTTCTATGTCATGACGACTCATACGCATATCGTTTTTCAATACATCATGCTGTATGTTAATCTGAGATTCTGCCACTTTATATATATTGTTGCCCAACAATGGTTTATTCCACGTCAACCCTATTTGCAGATTACCGTTGCTCACGCCGAGGTCGTAACCGTAATAATCCTCAGCCGACTGTGCGTTCCACTTAAAAGAGGTGGTCCCGCTGGTTCTTTCTATAATCGGGACAAACAGATAATTACCTGTCAGCAGTGTCTGTGCATGGGTGTACACATTATGCAGATACCGTTTCTCACTGTTCAGTATTTCCGTCTGATTTGATTCATCAGACAGCAGAGGACTGCCCTGAAAAGCTTTCTCGACATAGAATACCAATGAATGTTTTGCTGTCTGGGCTTCGGACATCACACATATAGTGAACAAAACGAAAATAATAAAAAACCTTCTCATCTTTTTCTGTATTTATAATCCGCATGCAAAACTATTGTGCGATTCTGAATACATTTTGAATTTGATATGGGTCGTATGATTTTTAACAATAATTTCAATGCCTTCTGTATTAATTAATCTTAAATCATAGTACTATGTATTGCAAGGTACTACAATATTACCTATATTTGCAGCATTCAACATAAAAAGGTTGGAATATAATCAGATATGAATATCGAAAATGTAAAATCGCAGATGCGCAAAGGTATGTTGGAATACTGCGTGCTACTATTGCTCAAACACAGGGCGTTGTATGCAAGCGACATCATCCAGAAACTGAAAGATGCCCAACTGCTCGTGGTGGAAGGTACCTTATATCCATTGCTCACCCGACTGAAAAACGACGGACTTCTCACTTACGAATGGAAGGAATCCACACAGGGGCCTCCTCGCAAGTATTATGTCATCAGCAAGGCCGGCATCAGTTTCCTCGACGGACTGGATGGGGCATGGATAGAACTGAATCAGACTGTCGATTATCTAAAGAATAACTAAAACACCCATAAAACATGAAAAAGAATTTTACTGTAAATCTCGGAAATCGACTCTTCCAGATTGACGAAGACGCTTACGATGTGTTACAGCGTTACATCGAATCTATCCACACCCACTTCAAATATCAGCAAGGCGGTGAGGAGACGGCCAACGACATAGAGGAACGTATCGCGGAACATTTCGAAGAAATCAAATCGAAAGGTTATGTGGCTATCACCATCGAAAATGTGCGGAATGTGATAGACATCATCGGCACTTTCGGCACTGACGGACAGACAGAAGAGCAGCCCTTCACTCAGGCGGATGAACAGAACGAGGGCAACAACCGGAAAGAGGAAGATAATGATTACATTTTCAGTCATCTCAAAGGCAAAAAGTTTTACCGCAATCCGAAAGACAAGATGATAGCCGGTGTAATGAGTGGTCTGGCCAAATACTTCGGTGGTGACGTGACACTGTGGCGACTGGCTGCCGTTATCTTCACACTCGTCTTTATGGGTACAGGAATCATAGCTTACCTGGCATGCGCACTCATCATACCCGAGGACCCTAGTCTTACCAACAAGACAAGCGCTCCTGTCAATGATGCCGCCATGGCTGAACCTAAGAGGCACGGTTGTCTGGGCACATTCGTCAAGATACTCTTTATCATACTTGCTATAGGCTCCATTGTAACATTCATCACATATCTGCTTTCTCTTCTGGGATTAGGTTTCGGTTTCGCATCCTTCCCTTTTGGATTGGGGCCATCTGATTGTAGCGGAATCTTCGGATTATTGGGTGGCACAAGATACGCAGTACAGTTTATTTCTTTCGTCTTGGTGGTCATGATACCTATTTACGTCTATCTTCAGAAAAGGAAGGTAAGACAGGGGCTGGCCGATCCGATGAGCAAGAACAAGCGCATCATCCTTCTCATCCTATGGATATGTCTCATCTTCGTACTTATACAGATATCATCTGGGCTATATTTTAATTATTCGTACAATACGACACGATATATCAGTCCATTCAACAAACCGTAAATCAAGATAGTATTTTAAAAAAAATAACATCACGACGTCACCACATACGTAATTGTCTGTGAAAAAGGTTATTATAACTTCATAGCGACAAAAATTGCATCACAAGACGTAACGGAAACATCTCCTGTAGAAGTTTCTTTCAAATAAAATCGGTGGTTCTGAAGAAAATTTAGGCCTAAATTTGTTGCAAACTCAGTGGGGATAAATTTTTCTACGGTGGTTTTGAACTATTTTTAGGCCTAAATTTTGTTCGAAAGCAGTGAAATGGATGACCGAAAGCGACGCTTTTGTTCGTATCAAGCCGATATTGACATACAAAAATGGTGACGTTTAGGGGAGGTCTCGTTACATTTTCGACATGCTGAAATCCTTATAAACAGGGCAACAGCGATGTTATGACGTTTCGTATTGATAAAATCAATCGTATGAACCACCTTTTCTCTGCTCTGTCATGAATTGAATTGTCATTTCATTATTTCATTGTACAGATTAAATAACCGTGCGACAAAGAACGACTCCATATCCGGTAGCGGTTGAATATGTGCAGTAGGTACTTCGGCATCCATATACGGCCTGTCAAAGAGGACATTACACATCGTGGTCCTCAATTCATCTGACGGTACCGAGGCATTGACAGATCTGTCAGATTCTTCTACCATTATTCTTATTTGAATCTTTGCTCTGGCCCTGAGTGTATCTACATAAGCAGGTTTCACATTTCCCAGCATTGCAGCTATCTCCATACTCGAATAGCCCTCTATCGTTTTGAACATCACAAAGCGCCCTTCCTTATTTTTCAGATGATTGATGGCCTCTATCATGGCTGTCACACGCTGATTATCGTCAGTAAATATGGATGCGGCAGCAATCTCTATATCAATCATTGGCATATCCTTCTTGCGCAAATCATACAGCAGATTGCGGGCTATGGTGCTCAGGTAGGTCTTGAACGATGCTTTCCGCCCGTCAAACTGTCTCACAATCTCACAGTGTTCCTTGAAAAGACGGATATCAAGCTCCAGCATGAAGTCATCAAAATCCATCAACTTCATATCTTGACTTGCAAAGAGTATGCCAAGCATCTCAGCATATCGTCCAAATAGCAGGTAGAACACGGCTTCACCCATGTTCTTACCCTCTTTGACCTCCTCTATGATTTCGACATCGGTCAAATTCTTATATCTCGGTTTCAGTTCTCTGACCGTACCTTGTATCACCTTGTTCATTCCTTTATTTTTTTTTGTTCTTTTTATTGTTCGTACCGAAATAATCGCAGTCGCCGACCATATTCTTCGTCTCCTCGGGAGATACGCATCTGGCCACACTGTCGTAGAAATCAGTTCTCGACTGGCGTTCCATCGTCAGCATCGCTTGCACTCCTTCAGGTGTGGCATCATATTCCAGTCCGTTGTCAATATGCAATGTATGTGCCATTCTGACTGCATCCTGATTGGCTCCGATATAGGTTATCATCCATCCTCTGTCTTTCATTTCATCCATCAGCACTGTCACGGTCTTGTAGTCATACTCGTGCGAGTCGTTCTCCAGTCCATCGGTAATAATTGTCACCAGTACCTGATCGTCGTCGCCTACATAACGTCTCATTCTTGCAATACCACATCCTATGGCATCATAGAGTGGCGTACAACTGTCCGGTGCATAGTTTTTACCGTCGAACGAACTTATTTCCTCTGCCGGTGTACGTTCGTAGTGGTACTTACGCCCCTCGCTGTTGAACGACATCAGCGACACGAAATGTTCCTGCTCCGGGTGTTTCTTCTGAGCATTCCGAATGCTCTGTATTGTTTCATTGAGTCCCGATACCGTAGCTTTCTCGATGCTACACATACTTCCAGATTCGTCTAAAATCAGTAGATTGAATACTTTCTTTTTCATTGTCGTATATATTTTTATGGTTTCCGGCCCTCGTTTATCGAGGTCCTTTATCCTATATACTTCAATTGTTGACGAAATCTGTCAAGAGGTTTAAATTTTTTTATGAAGAACTTACGGCGATATTCATCCTTAATTTCATATACTTATGATTTGAATCATCTGCAAATATAATAAAAAATTAGGAATAAGAAGATTATCACTTCTTCAAAATAAACTTTTATAAAATATTGATAATATATTTGGAGGTAATAAAAATAATAAAGTTTCCCCGTCGTGCGGGAAAATTTGCGCACCGTGCAATTTTATTTACGCACTGAGATATTTTTTTTTGGCGGTGCGCAAATCTATGCTCAATGTTTCAGCATGTCAAACTTAAGGCGATATCTCAAGAATTTTTGCGCATATTGCATATAAATTGTACATACGTTGATTTAATATAAACAGTTTGGTTACCTATAATGTTCTAATAAATAATATGCACAACTTACCAAGCATCGATTTATTAGCTTGTTAATTTCGCCAAGGGGTTCATATAGATAATCTCTTAATCAGAAATCATGAGTTTATATTCTATGATTTTAGTATGTAATTTAGAATATGCTTCAGAATAATTGTCATGAACCTGACGGCAAAGTAGTTCTGCATCCAACAGTTCTGTCATAGTGGTTGTACCAAACCGATATGTATTTCTATTGATTCGGAGATTTTCTTCGGCTTGTATAATAGATTTCTGCGCTATACTGAGAATTTTGTAGGCCTCTTCTACATCATACCAAAGTTTGTCAATCTGTATCAGAAGTTTCTGTTTGCTGTTCTCTAGTTCATATTGGGCATTTTCCAGTTCCTTTTTCTTACTTTTTATGGCATGACTACCTCCCCACCAATCGGAGATAGGTATAGATACTGTGGCATAGAGAGCAGCCCCGCCTCCTGCCTTACCGAAGAACTTTTCGTATTCATATCCTGTTCCAAGACCAATGGTTGGTAGGTATTTCCCTCTTTCCAAGTCAACCTCCAACTTGCCTGCATCAACATTCTTCTGGAGTAATCGATATTCTGCGATATGTCCTACAGCCATATCGTGGTTTTGACGGAGTGATACCAAATCATGATGCAAATTACTCACATTTATTTCTGATGTCACATCAAAGTCTGCATCACTCCGCCCAATATACTGAGCCAATAGCTGCTTGCTTACCTTGAGTCTGTTCTCCAACTGTAGACGATTACTCTCGTTCTCATCTATCCGTAATTCCACTTTCAGTAAGTCATTGCGATTCTTCAAACCATTTTTCACAGCATTCTCTACTGTCTTATGCAAATCAGCCAACAATGTATCTGCACTATCCACCGTCTTGATTTTCTCCTGAAGCATCACTATCTGCCAAAAATACCCCTCTACTTGTATATCCACGTCACGCAGTAACTTCTGACGTTCCAACTGACTGACCTCTACTCCCACTTTACTAAGTTTATAACTATTGGTCAACTGTCCACCTGAATAAATAGGTAAAGAGGCTTCCACCCCTGCTGTATAACCATATTTCCCATCTATAACACGCTCTCCACCATATTCAAAATCAAGAAGAGGAGACGAGGGTTTATAGTACATACCAGTAGCTTTGACTGTCGGGAAAAAAGATGTATAAGCCTGCTTCATCGCTTCCTGAGAACTCACTACCTGATTGTCGGCCTGCTTCACAGCCAAATTGTTTTTCACAGCCATACGCTTACAACTATCAAGACTGAGAATATCTTTTGCAGAGATGACTGACGAGATAGTCAGCATCACCAAACTAATAAAAAACTTATTCATATTATTTATCTATTTTTTATGATTAGTGCATACATCACCGGCATCACCGTGCGTATATAAAACAGAGTGATGAGGGTACCGAAACAAATGACGGCTGCCATGGGCATCCAGAGGGTACTCTGCGAAATAAGCATGGGCAATACGCCGAAACTGGCAGCAAAAGAGGTAAGAAGGATTGGGCGCATACGGCGCTTAGATGATTCACTCACCGACATCTCTACAGACAGATGCTCTTTATCACGTAACTCTCGCGCATAATCGAAGAGAATGATACCATCGCGCACCAGAATACCCATCAGACTTACTACACCCAGCACACTGGTCATACTGAATGAAGCACCGGTAAGGATGGTGCCAACGGCTGTGCCAATAAGGCAGAATGGCAGACAACTGAGCATCAACAACGGCTCTGTGAGATTTTTGAAATGCCACAGCAATATAAAGAAGATGATGACAACCGATGCGGCAAGCGACATCATTATCTCGGGCATAGATTTGTCGTCACCGCCTGCTTTACCTCCATAAGAGATTTTCACTCCTTGTTCAAAATGCTGCCGATTCATCTTCTTCATGAGTTGTTCGGTCACATCATTCACATTTTTATCATAAGACACTTCCGACTTGACGGTAACAGTGCGGAGTCCATTAAGATGACCTATCTGGCCCCATTTCCAGATAGGTTCAGCCTTGGCTATCTGACGTACTTTCACGTGATACTTGCCATAACTAACAGGAATATCCTCATTCAGCACATCTTCCACACTGGCACTGTCAGCCTTGTTACTTTTGAGCATCACTCGGCGACTATAATTGCCATCCCAAACTGTACCTACTTCCATACCCTCGCCATACCTTATCATCAGGGTCTCTTCCAGATTCTGATTAGTTACCCCCAGATGAGACACATTGTTTTCATCCAATGATATACGCACGCCAGGATTCGGTTCTGCCATATCAGAACGGATAAGAAACAAGTCTTTCATTGTATGCATTACGCTGATGACAGAATCTGTGGCTCTGCTCAGTTGTGCCATATCGCTGCTCTGTATTCTCACTTCCACAGGATTGGCTTCCTCGCTATAAGATATCTGCTTGAATCGCACATAAGCTTGTGGAAAATAACTGCTGTATCTGGCAGCCATCTCAGGTATGACATTGAATGTCTCATCACTGCTGACCGTATTTACAATGAACTGTGCATAATTACTTCCACCTGTCTGTGGCGAATAACCATCAACAAACCTGGGAGATGAGGAACCATGAAAGGATGCAATGGATACGATACGCTTGTCGCGCAGCATCATGTGCTCCAAACTGTCGGCTACGACTGAAGTGGCGGTGAGTGAGGTACCTGTAGGAGTATATATCTCTACGGCAAACTGGTCACGCTCGGCTGCCGGCATCACCTCTTGTGGCAGATGAAGCACCAACCAAGCACCGATGACTACGGTTGTAAAACCACCTACAAGGGTCGTCTTCTTGTGAGCGAAACAGATATCTATGAGATGATCGAAGAATCGCTGCACCATAAGCAGCATGGAAAAATGCTCTTTCCCATGATCGAGAATATCCACCTCCAATGGTTTGCGGATAATCAGATACTGCATGAGTGGCACAAAGAGCTGGGCTACATAGAGGGAGATAAACAGGATAATGGCCATTGAAACAGGAAAACTGAACAGAAACTCTCCATTTCCACCCGTCATAAAAATCAGGAATGGGAAAAAGGTGATGCTGATGGCAAGTGTAGCTGAGAGAATGGACTTGTAAAAATGCTCTGCACTGGCTATCGTAGCATGATAACGCGACATGCCATGTGAGAGATTTTCCAGATATCCATCGATGATGACAATGGAATCATCCACAATCATACCCAGGGTGACTATCAGTGCAGCCAAAGTGACGGTATTAATCTCCATTCCAGTAATATACAAGGCGCCCAATGAGATGAAAATAGTGACGGGCATCGTGCTGGCAGCTACCAATGCCACACGAAACGGCATCAGTAATATGACTACAAGTATCACCGATACGATGGCTATAATCAGTTCATGAAGGAAGGAGTACACGCTGTCATCTACTATTTTACTCAAGTCATCTATTTTGCTGATACTGATATCCTGAGGCAACTGTTGTCTGAACGTATCCAATTCGGTATTTACAGCTGCTCCCATACGTGATATATCATTCCCTTTCTTCAGCTCTACACTCAGTACCAGGCATTTGGTTCCATTGTAGGTCACATAATCGGTCGCCTGGGGATACTCACGCCTGACTGTCGCCACATCTTTCAGATGAAGTTGTTTGCCAGTGGCAGGGTCTGAATAGACAACAGTCTCTTCCAAATCGCGCAGACGATTCACCGAACGACTGACATAGATGGGACGGAACATCTGTTTCGACTTCAACTGGCCTGCAGTAGTAACATATCCTTTTTCAGATAAGTGCTGAGCTATTTCCTGGTCTGTAATGCCGTATTGTGACAGTTTCTCTATATCAAGACTGATGCTTATCTGCTCTTTCTGCATGCCATATACTACAAGTTTGCCGATACTGGGAATTGTTCGCAGACTATCTTTCAGTTGATCCATATAATCGGATAGTTCCTTATAGGTCTTTGTCGTAGACTGCATGGTAATGAGCAGTGCCGATACATTACCGAAATCATCATCCACATCCAGAGAATATATACCTTGCGGTAAATGCTCCTTGAATCCGGGCAGTTCATGTTTCAGCTTGTTCCAGAATTCTGTAGGTTGCTTGACATCTTCCATCAGTTCCACTGTTACGACAGAGAGACCATCTTGCGTGACAGAGGTGGTTTTCTCTTTATCCACTTCCGGATGCTGAAAAATAAAGTCTTCCAGCGGTTTGGTTACCTGCTCTTCCACCTCCTCGGATGTGGCACCCGGATAAACGGCTGTAACTATACCTTCACGGATGGTATAATGCGGAAATTCATTTTTGTTCATTCTGTCCAGTCCATAAATACCAAAAGCCACCAGACAGCATACGATGGTTACTATGACAGTACTATAGTGCATCGCCCAGGAAGGCAACGTAAAAAACATATTCTTCTTTTTCATTGCTGCTCTGTTTTACTCATTGTTGACATCCTTGACCTTGCAACCCTCATACACTTTCTGCTGTCCTTCCACAATGATGCGCTCACCGGCATGCAATCCGCTTGTCACCACTACCCCATTGGAAGTCAGTTCACCAGTAACTACGGTGCGTCTAGTAGCTTTACCTTCCCTACTTACCCATACGAAATGACTATTATCAGAATTTATCTGAATAATATTCTCCGGAATGACTATCGTTTCTGCATTGGTCACACTAGGATGTCCTGTGAGTTTGCAGAGCATGCCAGGAAGGAGCTTCCCTTTAGGATTGCTCATCAGTGCCTTTATTGTATAAGTACGCGTATAATTATCGGCTTCAATTCCCTTTTCTATAATTGTAGCAGTATAAACACTATTTTCCAACTCAGGAACAATCACCTGTATCCGATGTCCTTTATTGAAGTCGCCAATTTCCGTAGAAGGTACATGGATACTCACTTTTACCTTAGATATATTGGTGATAGTTGCTACAGTCATACCAGCGGACACATTCTGTCCAGCCTGAACCTCCCTGGAGGAGACATAGCCAGAAAAAGGAGCGCGGATACTGCAGTCGGTCAACTGTTTTCGGGCCATATTCACCTGAATATCTGCCTGCTGCAAGTTATTCTGCACTTCCACCCATTGTGCTTCTGGCATACTTTGGGTATCATACATATTCTTATATCTCTTATAGGCATCTCGAGCTTTTGCCTGTTGTGCCCGTGCCGTCTTATAGTTGTCCATAGCCAGCGTTTTGTTTATCTCTGCTATGAGTTGTCCTTTTCTTACCACCATTCCTTCTTCTATAGGTATGGCGGTAAGGGTTCCACCTCCAGTGAAACTCAGTTCGGCTTTCTTACCTGCTTCTATTATTCCTGAATACATCTGTTTGGTGGCATCCTCGCTATTACCCAACTGCTGGGTTTTTACGCGCGTGATCTCCACTATTTCCTTTTTCACTTGATCTGTGCAGGCAGTCATCAATATGACAACTGCAATCATTACTACTATTTTTTTCATCTCGGCTAATTTATACTGGTTTTCTATTTTCGCATGCAAAAATAGAAATAAAATAGTTGAGTTTGGTATTCTAAAAGTATTTAAAACATAGACTAAAATGCTTCATAATAATTAATTGATGTAAATAGTAGAATAATAGACACCTTTAGAATACTACTTTTTGGATAAATTGATGCATCTTTGTAGGCGAAACGAATAAAAGCAGTGGTAAAATGGAAAAGGACGGTATACACCATGTGGACTTTAAGAATATGTATGAGGACAATATCTTCAGATTTAATGATGAAGACTTCTTCATGATGGATGACATTAAGGAGTTGCCTGACTCATTTTACAATATGGAGACCGATTATGTGGTGAACATCTATTGCAATGAGGGACGCTTTCTAATCACAGTGGACGATAAGGAGTACGAAGTGAAAGAGGACGGGTGTATCTTCTGTCTGCCGGGTTCTATACTCCATGATTATATGATGTCACCTGATGTGAACATTACTGTGTTCGGCTTTTCAATTGCTGCACTTGAACGATCCAGTTACATCAACCGGTATATATGGCAATTCTATGATTATATCAGGAAACATCCAGTAGTCTATTTGTCAGAAATGGATATGAAAATCATAGATTCTTATTATTATCTGTCTCTCTTGAAAGTACAACAGGCAGAAGATCCTTTTACCAAAAGTATTGCTTCGCTTCTTTTTCAGGCCTTCGCTTTTGAATTTCTCAATATTGTGGCAAAGGAGATGAAACAGGACAAGAAAATTGCGGAAAACTCTGCTGTACGACAGAAAGACACTGTACTGCATCAATTTCTGGATTTGCTGGCTGACAGCGATGGTAAAATCAGGTCGGTAGCTGTAGCTTCAAACAAGTTACATCTTACACCTAAGTACTTTTCTCACCTTATCAAACAATCATCTGGGAAGACTCCGCTGCAATGGATACATGAATATACGAAAGAAGCTATCATTCGTCATCTCATCTACTCACCAAAAACAATTAAGGAAATTGCTTCAGAAATGAATTTTCCTAGTATTGCATTCTTTGGTAAATTCGTTAAAAGTCAATTAGGCGTATCACCAACAGAATATCGCAATACACATAAGATAAAATATAAATAAAGCTTATACCCGCTGGCGGAATTAAATTACTGCATACTTAACTTTTCCAATAGGATTGTTATTAATTAATTATGTTTATACTCTGGCAGTTCTTAAAATGCACTAATTTTCCCGATATTTCTGGTAAACAGCCCTTCTATTATATCGTACTCTCAAATATGATAAATAGCCTTTACTTTCTTTGGTAATTTCGAATATACCAGACGATAGGATGTCTGTATCCATTCTTTTACAAGATTATCGTCTATCAAGTCCAAGTATAAATCATTCCAATGCTGCTTGTTGAGATGATATGCCGGACGGACACCATCATAACGTTCGCGGAGTTGCATACCATACTCCGGTTCTAATTTCACAGCACATGTAGGTTCAGGGGATTCAAGCCATATATGCATGAATATTTTACCGCCGATACGGAAAATCAGCCAGTCGTTACCGTAGGGCATATCCTCGGTCGCATTCGCCAAAGCCAAAGCGAACTCTCTTACTTGCTCTATATCCATAATATCCCCAATAAATATTAATTAATATTGTAACATTGCAGTAGGGCTAATCCCTAACACTTTACAAAGTAATCGTGCAATTTTAAGAGTTGGCTCACTCCTACCCGATACATAATCATTGATTCTGGTAGGACTTACACCTATTTCAGACGCCAACTGTTTCTGAGACATCTTCTTTTCCTCTAAAGATAACTCTATTAATTCCGCTACAGAAGGTTTCTCTATAGGAAAATGCTCTTTTTCGTAAGCTATTACTACATCTGACATCAGAGTCAGTTCTATAGCATTCTTATCATTCATAGGAGTATTATCTGCTACAAGAGGTAGCAACTCTTCTATCCTGTTTTGAGCAAATTCGTATTGCTCCTTTGTAATTTTACTCATATACGTAATGAATTAAATCTTTGAACAATCAATTTTATCATACTCATCGTGAGTACCCACAAATCGTACAAATATATGTCCGATAGTAAATTTCACAACAACAATTAATCGACATCTGTTCCCCCGTATGTTAAAAACATAGTGTTGATTCCCTGTATAATCAACTGAGGGGAAATCGACCTTTATATCTTGTAAATTGGTCCACTGTGCATTTTCAGCAATATCATACCATCGTTCAAGAGCTATTTTCGAATCTTCATGACCAGACATTTCATAGAATTCCTTTAATTTCCTATGTGATACTATTCTCATCGTTTTATTTGCTTTTCAAATGCAAAGGTAATAATAAATTTTGAAATACAGATTATTTATATGTTAAATATTCTGTTTTACGGAATTAAATAATAAGTAACATTCAATAGAATCTACACTTCCAACTGAAATTCATGGCGTTTACGTAATGGCGGTAAAAAGATGAAAAAAAAGGGATGGAACAATAAATAGATATAAAATAATTGATTTCACAATTTTTTTCCGTAATTTTGCAGCTTGATATATTTTTAATAAATGCAAGAAGATAAGAAATATCTGCTCGGAATGACTCTCGGTGAACTGAAAGAGGCTGTCGCCGCTATGGGGATGCCTAAGTTTACGGCTTCACAAATAGCTAAATGGTTGTACGTGAACCATGTGAAGAGTATCGACGAGATGACCAACATATCGAAAGCTAACCGAGAAAAGCTGGAAACGGCGTATGCCATCGGTTGTATGCCAAACCTTGAATCGCAGAAATCAAAAGACGGTACGATCAAGTATCTCTTCCCTACGGGGTCGGGGCACTATGTGGAGACTGTTTACATCCCCGACAAGGACAGAGCTACGCTGTGTGTGTCGTGCCAGGTGGGATGCAAGATGAACTGCATGTTCTGCCAGACTGGCAAACAGGGGTTTAACGGCAATCTTACGGCTACGGATATTCTGAACCAGATCTATTCACTGCCCGAACAGGATAAACTGACGAATATCGTGTTCATGGGACAGGGAGAACCGATGGATAATCTGGACAATGTGCTCAGAGCTACGGAGATTCTGACGGATGCCGACGGATATGCCTGGAGCCCGAAACGTATCACGGTAAGCAGCGTGGGAGTGAAAAACAAACTGAAACGTTTTCTCGACGAGAGCGAGTGCCATGTGGCTATCAGTATGCACTCTCCTATCCACGAACAGCGCGAGATGATGATGCCTGCCGAAAAGGGATTCGCCATCGCGGATGTGGTACAACTGCTGCGTGATTATGATTTCTCGCACCAACGGCGCCTGTCGTTCGAATATATCGTGTTCGGTGGAATCAATGATACGAATACACATGCACGTGAAATTGTCAAACTGCTGAAGGGACTCGACTGCCGCGTCAACCTGATACGTTTTCATAAGATACCAGGCGTCGACTTGCACGAGTCGGACGAGAAACGGATGGAGAGTCTACGCGACTATCTTACGGCTCATGGTATATTCACAACCATCAGGGCCAGTAGAGGACAGGATATCTTCGCTGCCTGCGGACTGCTGAGCACGGCTAAGCAAGAGAGAGGGGAATAGACTGTATGGCAGGCGGAAAGGATGTGATACGTATGGCACGGATGATTGCATTGACTGCCTTCGTGGTGCTGGGTGTAACATCGTGCAGAAACGGGAAGAATCCGATGCTCGCCAGAAGTGGCGGCGCGCCGTTTGAGGTGCTCGTAGTTTGCAGCGACAGTTTGTGGAACTCAACTTCAGGACGGGCACTGTACAACATACTGGATGCTGATGTGGAAGGACTTCCGCAACCGGAGAGCCAGTTTAAAATTTCACACGCATCGCCCGACAATTACAATCAGATAACACGTCTGGCACGCAATATCGTCATAGTAAGTGCCGACGCCAGTCTTTACACATCGACAAAGGTGAGATATGAAAAGAATGTGTATGCACAGCCGCAGATGATTGTCTATGTCAACACACCTTCGGGCAATAAGATGCTCAGGGATATGAACAAGATAGGAAATACGGTGACTACTCTGCTCAACCGTGCCGAGATAAATGCCGAAATAGATGTACTGGGCGACAGACATCATATCAAATACGGTCAACTGATCAAGCGGATGTTTGATGTGAATCTATGGATTCCCGCTGACATGCGTTCGATAAAAAAAGGTAAGGATTTCGTATGGATATCGGATAATGCGACTAGTGGTATGCGGAGCATCTGCATCTATTCTTATCCGATGGACGGTAAGATGACGCAGAGACAGATAATGGAGAAGCGCGACAGCGTGATGCGACGGAATATACCCGGTGAGACCGACGGCATGTATATGCACACCGTGGCGGCAAGCGTAAAATGCAAGTTGACGAAGGAGAACGGTCATCGGATATATATTGCCCGCGGACTATGGGAGATGACAGGCGACGCCATGGGCGGACCGTTTGTAAGTCATTCCGTCGTTGACAGTGCACACCGCCGCATAATTGTGGCAGAAGGGTTCGTATACGCACCTGAAATGAAGAAACGAAACAAGATAAGAATGCTGGAAGCAGCATTATATACATTAAACAAATAAAAAAAGAAGAACAATGGAAGAAAATAAGAAGATTCGCGTAGCAATAACGCACGGCGATACTAATGGTGTGGGATACGAAGTGATATTCAAAACTTTCGCCGACCCGGCAATGCTTGAACTGTGCACGCCCATCATTTACGGTTCACCCAAAGTGGCGACGTTTCATCGTAAACTGATCGACACGCAGGTAAACTTCACAATCATCAACAATGCCGAAGATGCGCAGGAAGGTAAACTGAATCTGCTGACTTGCTTCGACGAAGAGGTGAAAGTGGAAATGGGGCAACCGTCCAAAGAGGCAGGGAAAGCAGCCCTCAAAGCTCTGGACCGTGCTATGACCGACTTCCGCAAGGGACTTTACGATGTTCTCGTCACAGCTCCTATCAACAAGAATAATATACAGAGTGATACTTTCCACTTCGTGGGACATACCGAATATATCGAAACCTGCGTGGGCGACGGACAGAAGGCTCTTATGATACTTCTCAATGAAAAACTGCGTGTGGCTCTTGTCACAACGCATCTGCCTATCAGTGAAATATCAAAGGCTATAACCAAAGAAAGGATTATAGAGAAGGCGACCATCTTCCACAAGAGTCTGAAACGCGACTTCCGCATATCCAACCCACGCATTGCCGTGTTGGCACTCAATCCACATGCCGGTGACGGAGGCGTGATAGGCAAGGAAGAACAAAATGTGATAACCCCTGCTATCTCAGAACTGGCAGAAAATGGCATACAGGCTTTCGGTCCCTACCCTGCCGACGGATTCTTCGGTAACAACAGTTATCAGGAATTTGACGGCGTTCTGGCTATGTATCATGATCAGGGACTGGCTCCGTTTAAGGCCATCGCTGAGGACGACGGTGTCAACTTTACCGCTGGTCTGCCTATAGTACGCACTTCTCCCGCCCACGGCACTGCTTATGATAAAGCAGGGAAAGATATGGCCGACGAGAATTCGTTCCGACAGGCTGTATATCTGGCTATCGACGTATTCCGCAATCGCGAGGAATATGACGAACCGATGGGTAATCCACTGCAAAAGCTCTATCACGAACGCCGTGACGACAGTGAAAAGGTGCGCTTTGCCATTCCTAAGAAACACGAGGAATAAAGACATCCCATACAGCATATATATATGAAAAAGAAGTATCAGAACGGATTCTTCATATTTGGTGTAGTACTACTACTCATCATGCTCACCCAACTGGATTTTGCACAGGTATGGGCGGGACTGAAAAGGGCTGGCTACTGGTTTGCCGCCGTTATAGCACTTTGGGGATTCTTGTATATTCTCAACACATCGGCATGGTACATCATTATCCGCAGTGGAAGAAAAGGCAAATCGGAAGTTGGTTTCTGGTGGCTATACAAGATAACCGTATCGGGATTTGCTCTCAATTATGCCACACCTGGCGGACTGATGGGCGGAGAACCGTACCGCATCATGGCTCTATCTCCAAAAATCGGAACAGAAAGGGCTTCTTCGTCCGTGATTCTATATGCCATGACACACATATTCTCACATTTCTGGTTTTGGTTCCTCTCCGTACTCCTGTATCTGGTCTTACGTCCTGTGAATCTGGTGATGGGTTCTCTACTGACTGTCATCGCCGTATTCTGCCTGCTGGGACTATGGTTCTTTATCAAAGGATACAAAGACGGTATCGCCATGAGGGTGATGAAAATACTGCGCCACTTCCCGGGTGCTAAGAAATGGGCACGCAACTTCATCGAAAAGCATCAGGAACAGATTGATACCATAGACAGACAGATAGCCGCTCTGCATCAACAGAACAGACGTACATTCATATCTGCTGTATTGCTGGAACTGTCGTGCCGTTTCCTCAGCTGCTTTGAAGTATTCTTCATATTTCTGGTTCTCATGCCGTCGGTCAATTATCTCGACTGCGTACTGATATTGGCATTCACCAGTCTTTTTGCCAACCTTCTGTTCTTCATTCCGCTACAAATAGGTGGACGCGAAGGCGGATTCATGATGTCTACGACAGGACTGGGACTGACAGCCAGTGCGGGTATTTTTGTCGGTCTGATTGTACGTATCAGAGAACTGATATGGACTGCTGTCGGATTATTACTGATCAAATTGGATAAATAATTGAATTTTAATACGATAATCCAATCTTAATATATGTCAAAATTGCAGTCTTTTCAAATAAAATGTGTAATTTTGTCAGCTCAATGAATACAACTGAACTACAGAATGTAAAACAGCGTTATACGATCGTCGGTAATTCCGACGGTCTTAATCATGCCCTGGATGTTGCCTTACAGGTGGCACCTACAGACCTTTCTGTACTTATCATCGGTGAAAGCGGTGTAGGTAAAGAGGTCATTCCACGTATCATACACGACAACAGTCCGCGTAAACGTGAAAAGTATTTCGCTATCAACTGCGGTTCTATACCTGAAGGTACGATAGACTCGGAACTGTTCGGACATGAGAAAGGTTCGTATACCGGTGCTATCAATGAGAGTGACGGATACTTCGGCGTAGCCAACAAGGGTACGCTCTTTCTGGACGAGGTGGGTGAACTGCCGCTGCCTACTCAGGCCCGTCTGCTACGTGTACTGGAAACAGGCGAATATATACGTGTGGGTGGTACGGAAATCCGCAAGACGGATGTACGTATCGTCGCCGCTACCAATGTGAATCTAGGCAAAGCCATCAGCGAAGGGCGTTTCCGCGAAGATCTTTACTACCGTCTCAATACGATTCCAATACAGATGCCGTCGCTACGCGAACGGGGAGAAGACATCATTCTGCTGTTCCGCCTGTTTGCAATGAAGATAGCAGAGAAATTGCGTATGGACAAAGTCACCCTTACCGATGATGCCAAACAGATGCTGATGCACTACAAATGGCCCGGTAATGTAAGACAACTGAAAAACGTGACCGAGCAGATTTCTGTAATCAGCAGGGAACGCACGATAACACCTGAGATTCTCAGCAAATTCATTCCGAAAGACACCGAGAGTACACAATTGGCTACCATAGGAGGTAACGGCGGGGAGCACTCGTTTGAGAATGAACGGGAAATATTATATAAGATATTATTCGAATTGCGTGGCAATGTCAATGACCTGAGGCGCGACATGACTGTACTGAAAAAGCAATTGGGCGAGGTTGCTCAACAACCGGCTACGCCTATTGTCCCTATCAAAGAGGATGCTGAAATAGATGCGGCCAAGCCACAGACACCGGCTATTGCGACACAGCCTTACTATATACAACCTGAACCTGTAAAACCTGCGGTGGCTGAAGAGGCTGAAGCTGAAGAGATAGCCGAAATGGAAAATCTGAATCTGAACGCCATAGGCAAACAGATGCTGGAAAAGGCTTTGGAACGCAACGGAGGCAATCGTGAAAAGGCTGCCAAAGAACTGGGAATATCGGCCCGTACATTATATAGAAGAATAAGACAATATGGATTGGGGTAAAAAATATATCATAGCTGCTGTTTCAACTCTACTACTGTTGACATCATGCAGTCTGCCGTCGTACAAATTCAACGGTGCAAGTATCGACTACAATAAAACGAAGACGATACAGATAGCCGACTTCCCGATACGTTCAAGTTATGTATGGGGACCTATGCAGAGTATATTCAATAATCAATTGAAGGATGCTTACGCCAACCATACTCACCTGATTCAGGTAAAACGTAACGGTGACATGAAAATAGATGGCGAGATAACGCAATACTCACAGCGTAACAAGTCTGTATCCAGTACAGGACAGTCGGCACAGACGGAATTGTCAATGACGGTAAATGTACGTTTTACGAACAACGCCAATCATAAGGAAGATTTTGAACGCCAGTTTACAGCTACGTCTACTTATGAGAACACTCAATCTCTGACATCTGTACAGGAAGAGCTTGTGACACAAATGGTGAAAGACATCACTGACCAGATATTCAATGCGACAGTGGCCAACTGGTAAAAGAAGACAATATGGAACTGACATTACTAATCAATCATCCGGAACAAATGGACAGGGAGACTCTGTACGAGTTGCGCTCCACACTGGCTCTATACCCCTACTTCCAGACGGCACGATTGTTAATGTTACAGAATCTATACCTACTGCACGACCCCACTTTCGACGAAGAATTACGTCGGGCTGCCGTATATATTACAGACCGCCGTGTGATATTCGACATGATAGAGGCCGCACACTATAAATTGCGCTCGGAATCAACGCCGTCCAAACAAGAGAAGAAGGATGAACAAGGCAGCAGAACAATCTCTCTCATTGACGATTTTCTGGAGTCTATACCCAAAGAAGACGATAACACAGAGAAAACGCATCGCAAGCCGACACCGGCGGACGCTGCGATCGACTATGTATCGTATCTGATACAGAGTGAAAATGAGGAAGACGAAGAAAACGGACGTGACAGGGATAAAGAGACACCACAAATGAAAGGTCAGAACCTAATCGATGACTTTATTCGTAATGATACCGGGAAAATTCAACTCAATGAAAATCCTGAGTATCTTCCGCAATTACCTGACAGTGTGCTGTCAAACGAAAAAGAAGGTGAAGAAACATATTTTACAGAGACTTTAGCTAAAATTTACATCAAACAAGGTAGATATTCTAAAGCTTTGGAAATAATTCGGCGATTAAGTTTGGATTATCCAAAAAAAAATGCTTACTTTGCAGACCAAATACGATTTCTTGAGAAATTGATAATAAATAATAAAAATAAATAACTAGAAAAATGGGATTATACACATTATTCGTAATTTTGATTGTACTGGCAGCCGTACTGATGATATTTATCGTGCTTATCCAGGAATCTAAAGGAGGAGGTTTGGCTTCAAACTTCTCATCTTATAACCAAATTGGTGGTGTACGCAAGACTACCGACTTCATTGAGAAATCTACATGGGGTCTAGCTATTGCAATGGTTGTAATCAGTGTAGTATGTGCTTATGTAGCACCTACAGCAGCAACATCTGAAAGTGTTATCGAACGCAGTGCTACAGAAGATAGTTCTACAAACCCTAACACATTACCTGGATTTGGTGCAAGTCAGAACAAACAGGCTACTCCTGCCAAAGGTGGAGCTGCACAGCAGTCAGCACCAGCACAGCAGAGCGCACCTGCAGCTCCTGCACAACCAGCAAACTAATTAAGCAAAAAATACAGGGATTTATTTGGATATTCCAAATAAATCCCTTACCTTTGCACTCGCTTAAGAAAACTAAGCAATCAACACGGTGGATGTAGTTCAGTTGGTTAGAGCGTCAGATTGTGGTTCTGAATGTCGTGGGTTCGAGTCCCACCCTCCACCCTTAAAGATAAAATCCTGTAAGTCAATGGCTTGCGGGATTTCTTATTTTTGATACATTCCAAATTTGCTACTTATTTTATCCAATTCTTCCACACTTAGCTAGTACTATTATTGCGCCAGACCAATAATGCAGAAAAACTGACGAATATTTTTTCATTTAATATTCTGATAATTAATATTTCATCCGTACCTTTGCACCTCATTAAAAAAATTACTATAACAAAATGAGGAAAGTATTACTAATAGCGTTAGTATTAACAGCGATATCAGCAAAAAGTGCTAATTGGGAAAAAGTAGCAGACAGGTCAACCATTCAAGAAGGAAAAGTTTATTTTATCGTTTCAAAATATAATAGTAATTATTATATGATGGATGAATATTCTATGGTTAATATTGAAACGGAAAAATCAAAATCACTTAACTGTGACATGTATAGTTATTATTCATTCCAGTTCAAGAAAGTAGATAATTTACATTGGAATATGTATAATGTTTACAGAGGTGCATTTGTAAATTATACAGAAATTCCTTCTATCTCAATAAACGATAAACAAAATTCCACCGATGCTTCACTATGCAAATTTGCAGTTAAATACATAAATATTCAATTTGGTGAAAAATGGTGTATTCTATCCTTAAAAAACTCTGGAATATACTACCCATACGCTGGAAGTACTATATCTGACAAGATTATCCCCGACATCTACGAATTAACCACATTCACATTGGATGAAACAAGGGATTTACCTAAATTATTATCACCTGTATCAATACACAATGTAATATTTAAAAAGACATTCACACCGAATGTAAACAACACTCTTCTGCTACCTTGTGATGTTCCAGAATACAAAAAAGTTTTCGGGGAAGATGTTACCGCCTATCAATATACTAGCATTGATGAAGGTTCCATCACCTTTACAGAAGTAACCGGCAATGATTTGAAAGCAAACACACCTTATATTATAAAGGGAACAAAATTTAATTCCTCACCCTACTCCATTAACGCGACAATTATTTACCCATCAAATGATAATATGACCTTTCACGACAACCGCATTACAGGCTCTTTCAAGAATACGAAAATGGATAAAGACGGATTCATCTTTACAAAAAATGGAACGAAGAAATATTCTGCCACAAACAATAGTACACTCTCACCATACAAATGGTATTTCACTTTTGCTGCTAACAACGCAAAATTAAATATATTGGATAACAATATTAGTGAGGTTAACCAAATAACAACTGAAAAGGCAGAAAACTTAGCTATTTATAATCTAATGGGCATAAAAGTTGCTGAAAACAATGATGGAAAAAATAGTCTAAAACATGGTATTTATATACAAGGAAGAAAGAAAATAAGAATTTAAAAAATAATATCGACATATCAAATTAATAGTTAATCATAGTTAATATTTAGTGGACTATATCAGATTATTGTATATATTTGCATACAGATATGAAATAAATGCAATTAATTAATAATCAGATAGTTATGAATATTTCAACAAACACGCGGGATGTTTCAACAAATAGGCATATTGTTTCAGCCAACGGTCTGTCTCACGTATTAGTAATAATCATTATAATAGCATTCACCTGTAACCAAGCAAATGCCCAGTCTATGTATGTATGTCAATCGACAGGATATATAACCGTGCCCGCCGCCAATGCAGGAAACATGCTGTATAGCAATAATGGTCAAACGCTAACAATCAATAACATTTCATATTCTGTTGCAGACATTGACAGTATCGTTTTTACCAAACCATCGATGAAAGTTTGGATTACATACAATGGTACTTCAGCTACAATAGTGGATGCTACGGGCGGACAGGTGAGTGTACTGCGCAACAAATCCGGGCATGTAGCTCTTTCATCTGCAGCCAGCGAGACAGGGAATGCCGACGAAATAGAATATATCGTTAGTGGGGCATCTACAAATGGTTCTCTTTACATCAGTGGAGATTACAAACTGAAACTGACTCTTAACGGCATTTCATTGGTAAATCCGGACAGTGCGGCAATACGAGTGAAATGTGGCAAAACGATCAGCGTAAACATTGCTGACGGAACGACAAACAGTCTGACAGATGGGAAATCTAACGACAATAACGATGCTTGTTTCTGGATAAAAGGACACGCAGAGATAAGCGGTGGGGGAACTCTTAACCTGACAGGGAAAAACAAACACGCATTCAAGAGTGGAGAATATTGTCAACTGAAAAAGTCATGCGGAACAATCAATATCTTATCAGCACCGGGTGACGGCATGCATTGCAGTGAATACTTCAAGATGAATGGCGGTACTGTTACAATTAATAATACGTATGGAGACGGTATTGATGCCGACAGTCTCGGCAACGTGCTGGTTAACGGAGGAAATCTGACCATCACTATTGATACGATAACGGGCAAAGGCATCAAATGTGATTCCACGTACACACAGACCGACGGGAACATAACACTCACAATACCTAGTACAATGCTCAGTGCAAAAGGTATAGACATTGGCAAAAACGGATTTCTTAGTGGTGGATCTATCACGGCAACGGTATCGGCCAACGGTTCTAAAGGTATAAAAGGCGACGGCAACTTCACAATGAGTGGAGGAACGATGACCATGACCTGTTCTGGAGGTAAAGATAAGATAACCGATCCCACAGATCCTTCAAAATGTTACGGTGTAAAACTGGATGGGACATGGAGCAAAACAGGTGGCACTTGTGCAATAAGTACTACCAGTAGTGTAGCTGCAGCTATCAAAGATGCTACAAAAACTTATGGAGCGGACGGAACAGCAGAATAATAACATAAAAACTATACTATTATGAAAAAGAATTTTATTGTAATGGCAATTGCTTTACTTATGACAGGCACAAATGCAATGGCGGACGATTACTCGTATCTGACGGTCAAAAAGAACGATACAGCAGGTACAGAAACCAGTACGGCATTGTCGACACTTAAGAAAATCACATTTTCAAGTGGCAATATGGTATTAACCACTACAAGTGGGACTGTCAGTTACACACTCACAGAACTAGACAAAATGTACTTTGCCAGTACTGCTACCGGTATATCAAACATAACTGATATTGATAACTGTGGAGCACTCAACGTGTATTCCACAAATGGTGTAAAGATGGCGGAATATGCCCCGGGTACATCTGTTGCCAACATTAATCTTAGCAACATGCCTAAAGGCGTATATATCGTAAAGTGCGACGGGAAGACAATAAAAGTAACCAATAACTAGACGTTATGAGAAAATTCTTATTCTTGTTGTTACTGTCGATTATGTCGATAATGACAACAAAAGCTCAAACTATGTATATATGCAAAGGAAACACATACACTACCGTATCAGCTGCCAACGCAGGAAATATGGTTTACAGCAATAACGGACAAACACTTACCGTGAACGGGAATGCCTATACGGTAAGCGATATAGACAGTATTACATTCGCCACTCCGTCATACGCCAAGAAGAATGATACAATATATGTGGCGTATAACGGCACTACAGCTACGGTAACAGCTGTAAACGACAGTGTCACATCAAACGTAAGCGGAGCTAATGTTGCACTGACTTCAACTGTTGCTGGTACAGAACTCACTTATGTAATCAGTGGAACATCTACGAATGGTTCACTGACCATAAACGGCAGTTACAAACTTACACTCGTTCTCAACGGTGTGACTCTTACCAACACCAGTGGCGCAGCTATCGACATCGAGTGCGGGAAACGTATAGCCGTAGTACTACCCGACGGGACAACAAATACATTAATTGACGGTGCGAACGGTTCGCAGAAAGCTTGTTTCTATATTAAAGGACATGCAGAATTCGAGGGAGCCGGTTCGCTGACATTAACGGGCAACACGAAACACGCCTTCTCTTCAAAGGAATATCTGCAACTAAAAAAATCTACGGGTGCTATAAATGTGAAAAGTGCAGTAGGAGACGGCCTTCATTGCGGTGAATACTTCCAGATGAACGGAGGCACTGTTACAATAGGCAACACGACGGACGACTGTATTGATGCCGATGACCTCGGCAATGTAATAATAAAAGGAGGTACACTAAATCTTACGGTTTCAACAGCTGATACAAAAGGTATCAAAGCCGACTCTACTTATACACAAAATGGCGGTACAGTAAATCTAACTGTAGCTACGCAAGACAGTCACGGCATCAAATTCGGTGTCACATCTAATATCACTGGCGGAAGTATCGGTGGCACTGTCAGTGGTATAGCAGCAAAAGGTATCAAAGCTGCCGGCGCGCTCAAAATCAGTGATGCTGATATCACTTTTACTGTAACAGGTGCACCTGTGGTAGAAGATGCTGAATTATCATATTGTACAGGCATTAAATGTGACAGTACTATGAATATATCGGGTGGTGACTACAATATCACTTGCAGCGGCATTGGGAGTAGAGGATTCTCGCTAGATCAACCTGGTACATTTGCAGGAGGAACATATACCATTACAACGACTGGAAACGCCGCAATATATAATCTGACGACTTCTACTACTGATACATGCTCATGTAAATGCATAACGAGTGACGGAAACCTGATATTCACAGGCGGAACTTATACACTGAAGAGCACAGGTTCAGCTGGAAAATGCATAACGTCTGACGGCTCTATGACTTTTGGCACATATACAGACACGAATCTATCATCAATCGATACAAGTACATTGCATATCACTTGTACAACGACAGGGTCTAGTTACGGTAGTTCGACCGCAAGTGCGGCAGCAGGTCCTGGTGGAGGTGGCACACAACCAGGTGGCGGAGGTGGGCAGCCAGGAGGTGGCGGTCAACCGGGAAGCGAAGATTCAGGAAGCAGTGCGAAAGCTATCAAAGCTTATGGTGCAATAACTATAAACAACGGTTACATTGCGACGAACACCTCTACCGATGGTGCCGAAGGTATAGAATCAAAGACATCTATCACGGTAAATAACGGTCAGATCATCAACAACTGTTACGATGACTGTATGAACTCGAAAGGTATGATTAAATACAATGGTGGTTTCTGCTACAATTACAGTAACGGCAATGATGCTATCGATTCAAACGCTGGTACATCAGGTGCCATAACAGTAAATGGCGGTGTTGTAATAGGAATAAGTAGTGCAGG
>OCTV010000039.1_pt1 | contig 43764 bp, 45 predicted proteins | sample 1539101 | NCBI WGS metagenome assembly OCTV01 (sample SAMEA3991422, study PRJEB22521) | metagenome | biome: anthropogenic terrestrial biome; feature: sewage plant; material: sludge | place: Sweden | collected 2012-09-26 | reverse complement strand
GAAGATATTCTGTTGGAATATAATGGCAGCAACGTGCTGCAGGCACGCTACACCCACGGCCCCGGCATTGACGAGCCGTTGAGCCGGACGCCGATGGTGCCAGGCCTCGGCAGTGGTCAGACGGCGGTGCTGGCTTCCACTCCTGACGGCCTGCGTGGGCCGGTAGTGGATGATGGGATTAAGGTGAATGGCCAGGTATCGGTCGGCTTTGTCTTCGTCTCCGGGATGCCGGCTCCGGCCATCGGCCAGCCGATTGACTCGACTGGCCTCGAACAGCCGATCGCGCCGATCGATGTCACGGCTGCCGCGGCCACCGGCACGCTTGCGGTGGACCTGATCGATACGGGGGGCATCGGCGGCAATGCTCCACTCTATCTGGTGACGCGCGACCAGGCCACGAACCAGGTGCTCGAAAGCCGCCTCCTGTTTCCCGCCCGTGCCACGTTTGCCTCGACGACGCCGCTGGGGACGCCGCTCGTGGTGGGCTCGGCGACGGTGCCCACGACCACACCGGTGGCGGATGGCACGCTGTACTATCATCAGGATGGCCTCGGTACGGTGACGGAACTCACCGATGTCAACGGCAGCGTGGCCAAAGCCTACGCGTATGATGCGTACGGGAATATTCTGGAGTCACCGGGTACGGTGGAGCAGCCCTATACGTATACGGGAAGAGAGTTGGATGCAGAGTCAGGGCTCTATTACTATCGGGCTAGATATTATGATGCACAGATTGGGAAATTCACTCAACGTGATCCTATTGGTCGTGTCGGAGGTAACAACTACTATGAGTATGCCCTTGGAAATCCGACATTGCACTTTGATCCATTTGGGTTAAAGGCACAGATTGTGATTTGGGCTCCGGTGGGAATTGGCACATCATCGTTTGGCCATGTGTCCACCAACATCAATGGCACAACCTATTCATTCGGGCCAAATGGGATGACGAACGAGCCCACTTCCGTATTTAATCAAAGGAACTCGTTCCGGAGTTCGCTGGGGTTGGATTTGACCCTCACAGCCGAACAGGAAAAGGCACTGGAAGAATGTCTCAAACGGGACCAACCCGACTATAACTTTCTGACGAACAACTGCGGTGCGCCAGTGCAGAGATGCCTGAATTGGATGGGTTACGACATTGGTAAAGTATTAACACCATCACAGCTTTACGAAAGTATGACTGGAGTTGGTCTCGTAGGCGGTACGATCTTTTATCCCGGAGCGGGTACCAAGCCTGCTCAAGCTAAATAGAGGTTTATGCTATGGCGATAAAAAGGTTGATCGGTCGGGGCATTTCGGTTGTTCTAGGGGTGATGATTCTCCATGTCTTCATGGGGTGCCAAGGTGAGGAGCTGGCCGAAATCGATGGTGATGTCAATGTGCTAGAGCATCCGTTGCCTCTAAGGTTTTCTGATCCCAAGACATATACTCATCCGCCAGATTCACTTCCCATCAATAAAGTGCTAGTTGTGCTCACGAAAGGGCAGATGGTTCCAGTCATGCGACGTATCTATGGGAAAGAGTTTCTGGCATATGAGATCCAATTGCCTGACAGTAGTAAAGGATATCTGTTCCATGGTGATGCCTTTCATCTTGTTGATTCGAGACGCGCTCCATAACTGCAACTGTTCGAGCCTGATATGGGCTACACCTATTATCCCGCCTCACAGGTCACCAGCATCCTGCTCAACTCACCGCGACCAGCAGCCAGATCAACAAGGCGGACTATGTCTACAACCCAGTCGGCAATCGAACGAGTCTGACGGATCGCCGAGGGTCGCAGACGTTTGGCTATGATCAATTGGATCGGCTGATCATTGCGAGCCATACGTGGCTGCCCGACGCTCAGGCACTTGTCTCTTAGGCAATCTCAGCTAGTGATGATGGCCTTCATCCACATGCTCACCATTTTAATCGTGCCCGATGGTCACCCTGTTCGTGACTCTTGATTCCACGACGTACGCGCCCTATCAGGGTCAGTCATTCTTTAGAAAAGTCCAGCTAAGGAATCCTCAAGTTTGTCACTGAGTACCTTGCTGGCTTCCGGAACGGACAGCCACATCTTTTGGTCAGACGCCACGATTCTCGCTTGGTGGAAGCGGCGAGTGCCTTTTCGGATTTCGCTGATCTGTTGGGTGACCTGTCCAGCTTGAGGCGGGGAGACACTTTGTTGATTCAGAAAGCCAAAAGCTCCAGGTTGTGACTGTGGTGTGCCTGGCCCTGGCATACTATTGGTCGTGACAGATTGTTGAATTTCTTCCTTGGTGCGCTCCTGTACCATCGCGTCGACCACGCAGGCGACGATAGAGTCCTCTGAGAATTTGCTCGCGGCAAATCCCCCAACCGCTCCTACCGCTCCGAGAATTGGAATCTGGCTAAGCGACGCCCCGCTGAGTGCTGCGGCCGAGCCAGCTGCGACTCCGATGGCCCCACCGAACCCGCCGGCGATCAAGGCATCGACGGTTTGCCCGGGCTTTAATTTATTGCAGAGTACTACCTGGCTCTGGAGGATGTACTGAGCTTTGTCGGGATTATCAACGATTGCATATCCCTTTGCTCTGATCTTGTTCGGGAGTTCAGCAAAGTTGATATTGGGGTTGTCGCTGGTGTTGCGATTCTGGAGATAGATTGTCTTCTCTTCCGACGGGGTTAGAAAGATGGCGTTACTGCTTGTGAGATTCACCTCATGACTTAGCGTCATGTGGCCAGCACACCCAACGATCGATCCTGTGGCGATAACGACACTAAGGCTGGCGAGAATTCTGCCGACTGAACAGTGGGTGCGACGGTTAATACGTGACATGCCTTCCTCCTGGGTATGTGAACGAGTGTGAACCGCTTCTGCTATGTATTACTGGATGGCAGTGGATGGTCCTTGGCGATACCCGTTTGCGTCGTCGTCACAGAGTGGATGAGACCGAACTAGTTGCCATGTGCCAATTTGAAACAATCAGACCGAAAGGAGTGTGTGTATGGAAAAAACCATGCGCAGGAAAGCTGGGTATTGAGTCACAGAACGTGTTTTTGTCATACTGCCGCCTGTGCTTGGGACGAGTAGTCGTAATACGTGTAATGTGCATAGAGTTGGCGTGACGTCCACGAGCGATTCTCTGACGGCAGAGTGAATCGGAGAGCGGCCTACTGAGTTGTGAGTTGGTGAGAGGGAGTTGGAGGGTAGTATGTCGTTGAGCGTCAAAGGCCAAGAATCGACGTTTGATCTCCGAGAGCTCTCCCTCGGTGATGCGTGTCGTTTAGGCTCGTGGGTACGAGATTTAGAGACAGTTGGAAAATCTTCCGAGGAGGTCTGTCAACTCATTGCGATGTCTCTGGCCCGGTCTTTCTGTTCCCAGGAGAGTCGTCAGTCTCAATTGTCTCTCGTCGAGGTCTTTCACACTCGTAATCTTGGTGATCTCCCAGCGCGCTACCAAGACCGATGGGTGTCTTCGGTTGATGGGGACCACGCCCCCGCTCAAACGCGAGTCCTTGCATTGATGGGCGTGGCCGGAGATTCTGCGGAGTGGACGATCGACAGACCTCCGTTCGGACTACATTGTGTCCCCATTCAAACGAAGTTCAGTTCCCAGGAAACTGCGTGGTACACGCAATCGTGGGAGGATTTGGGGCTGAGCAGTCCGGTGAATAATTTTGAGAAGAGTCTTACTGTCGCTAATTCACACAATCAATTGTTTGGAATCCTGGTGCATGAGATCCCACGCTCTTATAACCTCGCCGAAAGCAGAGCAGACTTTCTGCGGAGGCACGGAGTGAAACAGGTTATTTGCCTGGGTGGGCTGCTGCCTTCTGGAGGGAGCTACTGTGTCTTCCTCTACTCGAGGGTGACAGTCGATTCTAGGATCAGATCGTTGTTGCAAGTGTTATCAGGCAATATTTGTCTGGCGTGTTCTACTGGGGACGAGCAGTATTGGAGTGCTAAGGCTAAGAGTGGTGAAGGGAAGCCGTACTCCAGAGAGGTTGGATTCGCATTTGCTGAAGAGACTTATCGCCGGCTCTTGAAGCTGAATGAGTCGCTCGTGGTCGATCAGGAGAAGAAGTATTTCGAGGATGTCCAAGAGTTACACCAGACTGACCTCAAGATGCGACGGATTGCGGATGCTGTGCCCGGTGCGGTGTATCAATATGTTATTACGCGGGATGGATGTCAGCGGTTTAGCTATATCAGTCGTGGAGCCATGGATATGGTGGGGTATCCATCAGACGTCATTGTGTCAGATTATAGTGCGGTCTGGAAATTGGTCCTACCAGAAGATATGCCGGGGATCATGGCATCCATTGAAAACGCAATCCGCAGTGGATCGCGGTGGGCGCATGAGTTTAGGTTACGACTCCCCGATGGTCGCGTGAAATGGTTGCGTGGGGATTCTCTGCCTGAGAGGCCTACGGTAGACGGAACAGTACTGTTTCACGGTTTGTTAACCGATGTGACTGAGCGACGGTTGGCTGAAGCCAAGCTGAGGTTTACGCAGTTTGCGACGGACCATGCGGCTGATGCCATTCTTTGGGCTGGGCCTGATCGTCGCATCATGTATGTGAATGTACGGGCAACCGAGTTGTTGGGCTATTCACGCGAAGAACTCTTGAATTTGTCGATGCCGGATATTGCTCCTTTACAGAGCCGAATCGACATTCTTAACGATCTGACGCGGCTGAAACAGGGCGAAGTAGTACAGTATGCGACTACATTCCGAAGAAAGTCTGGAACGGTCTTTCCCATCGAAGTGTCGATGCGCTACTTGGAGCATGATGGGGAAGGGTATGTGTGTGCCATCGTGCGAGACGTGTCAGAGCGAAAGCGTGCCGAAAGTGTTATTCAGGAGGGAGCTGAGGCCCTGCGTCGCAGCCAAGAAGCGTTGAGGGCCCTCCATTCACAGTTGCTGACCGCGCAAGAGGACGAACGACGCAGGGTTGCCAGGGAGTTGCATGATGATCTGGGATCACGATTGGGAAGTGTGATTTTGAGGGCCGAAGGGAAATTGGTGTTGTTGGAGAACAAGAGCCCTGAGGCGGCGGTCATCAAAAATGTCACTGACGAGCTACGGGGAATCAGTGATCGGGTGCGAACGATTGCGCACGAGTTGCACCCCTCGATCTTGGATAATCTTGGGCTCTCGGTGGCGCTCAAGAAAATGTTGAAGGAGTATGGCAGTTGGTCGGGGATGAAGATCGTCAGTAATATATCGATGGAGTTTACTGAGGCCTTGGATCGGGAGGTCGCGACCTGTCTGTATCGGATTGCTCAGGAAGCCTTGATGAACGTGAAGAAACACGCTGGTGCGCAACAGGTCATGGTATCCTTGGCTCGAGAAGAGGGTTGGGTGCAACTGAGTGTGAAAGATGATGGAATGGGGTTCAGTCCAGAGACAGAATCGCGTCGAACCAAGGGACTAGGGATTGTCGCGATGGAAGAGCGCATCCACATGGTGGCAGGGGAATTGGCGGTTCAGTCAGGGAAAGGGCGAGGAGCTGTCGTAGTGGCTCGGGCACCTTATAGGGAGCGTGAAGCATGACGACCAGTGTGAATTCTCCGATCAACTCTCCGGTAAAAACGATTAGCGTGGTCTTTGCTGACGACCATGCGTTGGTCGCGGATGGGATGACTACCATTTTACATGGAGTTAACCATAAGCAGCGTGACTATGAATTCGCCGTGGTGGGCCAAGCCTCTTCAGGCCGTGGATTGCTCGAACTCGTGAAGCGGGTTCCTGCGGATTTGGCATTTGTCGATATCTCGATGCCGGATATGTCTGGCCTTGATGCAGTGCCGAAGGTCCGAGAAATCAGGCCTGACATTAAGATCATCGTCGTGACCATGCACAAAGAACCTGAATACATGACTCGAGCGTTATCTGTGGGGGCGAATGGGTATCTGATGAAGAGTTGCAGTGCTCAGGAGTTCTGCCATGCGATCGATGAAGTGATGAGAGGCAACGCGTATGTGACGAGCCTGCTTGGTAGTCGTCCGACAGGGGCTCTGCCTGGTTCTGATGACGAAGAGGATCAACTCGCCTCCTTGGGGATGTCGCAGCGGCAGCGTGAAGTCGTGACGTTGCTGGCGTCAGGCAAGACGATCAAAGAGACTGCGTTTCAATTGGGTCTGAGTCGAAAGACCGTTGAACACCACAAGGCAATGTTCAGGGAGAAATTTGGCATTGAGACAGATGCCGACCTAACCAAGTTCGCGATCAAGCATGGTCTGACCGGGACCGATTGGATTCAGAAGTAACTACCTGGCTTTGCTTTCGGGCTTGGGTGGTGGCGCTTCGCAGTCGATGATGAGGTGCTGGCCGAAGCTCTCACCCGGGGTGAGGTCCCATCCCTGGATTACGGGTGTAAACCTCTCTATTGTCCTCTCCGTTGTTCCTTCCTCCCGTTCATTTGCTCTGTCTGTGACTTCGACGATCGGTTCGAGATCGACGCGTGTCTTTGTTGTGGTGCCCTTGATTGCCCAGCGCTTGTTGTGCTGTTCAAGCATGGTGTTATTGACGAGACCGCTGGCAACATATCCAAGGCCGATCGGCCTTTAGGCTTGGAGTCTGGGACTACTCTCTAGGCGCAAATCTGGCATGTCGGTACGGGCGATGGCCAGCTGTGGGGGTCGTTACTGTCTAGATGAGAATATGAAGCTTGGGAGTCCTGATCTCTATGGCAAGTGGTCCCAATCCACTGACGTCCTGCGGCTGCGGTCGTGTTGAAGGTGGCCAGCAGGTCCTCTCGTTTCCATTTGAGATGCACGGTTCCCTTTTTGAAATAGCGTATACGAAAAAAGGTACTCTCACAGGGGTGGGGGTGCACCCCATGATTGTGAAATGAGCGTTCCAGCGCGTCTCGCACCGTGACAATCTCTTCGAATGATTGTCCATCTAGCACGGCGAGGACGCGATCCAGATCGGAGTAAATCTCGCCGGCGTCACGGGCAGACCAGAGATCGAATCGTCCGATCCAAAATCGACAGCCGTATGGAAACACAAGCCGGCAATTGACCTTGTACGAGTCGTTGCTCTTCCAGCCCGCCTTGCCGTCCCCGCTCCCGATGTCTCCGGTGGTGTTGCCCTTGTAGTGTCGTGTGAGCGCGAGGAACACATTCCATACCGATTTCTCAAACAAGCGTTTGCGCTGTTGGAATATATTGGAGAGGGTGCCTTTGATGTTCTGTGTGGTAAAGGGCACGGTGCTATCGCGTTCAAGGTCTTGTAAGAGTTCTTCTGTCTGTTTCGTATCTAGCCACTTCCGGAAGTCCATTTGTTCAAAGACGTGCATCCAGGCGCTTCGGCGAAGGGCCCGTGCGAATTCGGCGCGCGCGGCGGTGGTGTTGGTTTGGGCCAAGCCAAGGATCTTTTTAAGATCGGACTCGTCTCGCGTCGATCGGCTCGGGCGAAGCTCCGTGCCGAGTGCGCCCATAAAGAGACTGGCTTTGCGGATGTGGGCGAAGGCCTTAAACATCTCTTCTAGGGATTGTGTGTAGTAGTGCTGCATATTTCCAAGGGTATCGCGAAGCGCGGGGATCGCTTCAGGTGTGCCGATGTCATCGTTAACAGATTGTTCGCGGTCGGCCGAATGCCAAAGATGGATGCGATCATCTTCCGTAGTCTTCTTAAGGTAGACGAGGGCGACCTGAGTATCGGTGGGCCGTTCCGCCGTGAGGAAGCAGGGGCCAAGAGGTTCGACCGAGCCATGTGCAGCAATAATCGCGGCCAGCCGTTGACGGTCTTCCGTGTAAGGATTATCGATGGTCTCTTGATTCAGGAGGCAGACGATTTCGCCGTTGTGCAGAAAATCCCAAGCGCGGAGAAGATGGAGGGCACCTTTGCTGAAGGGAGGATTCATCACAATGGCGTCGTAATAGGAGACGCCGTCGTAGGTCAACCAATCGTATCCGACGACGGTTAGCTCCTCATGGGCTTGGAGGATCTTCAAGAGATCTGGGTGGAGTTCGATCACGTCGACGCGATGGCGTGAACCGTGATCGTAGGGAGACCGAGTCCGACCGAATCCCAATATGGCTTTAGCGAGATCGCCTTTGCCGGCACTCGGCTCAAGAAAATGGACAGCATTGCGATCAATTTTCTGAAGCATTTTCGCTGCGACGGCCCCGGGCGTGGGGTAGAAATCTTCGCTGAACATACCGCTCCTTTTCGACAGACGCAGGCAACTGTGACTTGAATAGGTTGACGCTGTTGGGGATTCCGGAGTGCGGCCCTATCTAGGGCTTCATCGACACAGTGTCTACCAGGTAGGTCACGCCGTGGTCATTCAGCTCCTGTGGTCGTAGTAGTGGGTGTCATACCGTGAGTGTGACGGGGTGTCAGAGGTCACGGACGAGGCCATGGAATGTGACGCGGCTGCGCTAGCACGCTGGTGCATGGTGGAGGCCCGTTTTTGCCAAATCGAGCAGCGACACTCGCTGCGGATGCTTCAGCCAAAGCTTGTGAAGATCCTTTACGTTGGCGTTGTGATGGAGTAGCACTTCCATAACGTGATAGCCCATGTAAGTCAGCAGCGAGACCAGTTCTTTCTGGACGTGTGGCCCCTTCTTTCGTGAGCTGTTCTGAAGCGCATTTCCCACGGCGATACAGCTTGCGTCGTTATCTAACGCGACATAGATGATTCGTGAGGGGAGCCGTTTGAGATATTCCTGGAGGCGCTCAACCGTATTCAGCCCATTCAGGGCACAGAGGGTAAACGAGGGTCCGAATAGCTCATCGCCTGCAAGGCAATCCACGATGCTTTCCGTGATCAGAATTGGCGCGTTCCCGCGTTTAAGGATCCAGGGGCCCTTGAGGCCGCGGGCGACCCGCATCAGGGCAGGTGGGGCCTCGCCCAAGGCTCGTGCCATCAGCCCTTGCATGAAATGGATGTTGGGTGTGGGAAGCGGGAAGGCTACGTATGGGATGCCGTCGTCGCCTAGCCGCATCCATACAGCGCCAAGATGCTGGTTGTAGGGGAGCGCCAATTTATGGAAATACGACCGGAGCTCTTCCTCACGTTCCGGGGTCATGTTGGCTTGGGCGGCATAGTAGAGCTTCTTGGCGTGAGCAATACGCTCTTTGTCGGTTGGGGGGGCCGTGGAGGGGTTGCTCGGGGCCACCATACTCCTGACGGTGTTGTGCAGAATCCGGTGCAGGGCTTCTGCGAACGGCACATGGTCGAGGAGTTGGACGAGGTCGATGAGGTCTCCGTGCTGTTTGCACCCCTCATGTTCGTTGCGCCCGAAGTCATACCACACCCAGGTGCCATCCGGTCGCTGCGAGACAGAGAACGAAGGATTTCTATCCTCACGATAAGGGGCGTGAAAATCTGCATGGTGCGGCCTTCTCGACACCGGTTTGTGGCCCCGAGAGATGAGAAACTCAATGAGGTTGATACTGCGGGCGTGGGCGATGGCGTCTGGAGAAATGGACATGTGCGTTATCAGTACCGAGAAAGAGGGTGTGTCGCGATGAGGGGGCTAGTTCGTAAGGTTATGCCGCTTCGTCGAAGCTGTAGAGGCGTATCGGCTTCTTGATGAGGAGGGAGTCCAGTTGGGCCTTAATCGTACCCATCCCGTTTTGCACGACGTTAGCGATCGATTGATCACTGCGGAGCAATTGCGAGTCTACTCCACTCAGCACGTTTTTGGCGGTTGTGACGAGTTGAGCGAGCTCGATATCATTACCCAAATTGCGCGCGTCGAAGGTGTTCAGGAATTCCAGGAGATTGGTGAGCGTGCTGCTCTTGAAGGTCTTGGACTTGCCAGATTCACTCGGACTTAACCGATCGACCAGGTGGTTAACGAGCGAGCGCATGGCTTCTCGGAGGTAGGTATTTACGTCTTCGAGCATATTGTTCACCTTTTCCATTGACCGGCGTTCTTCTCGTTTAAGCATCGTGGCACTGATAGTCTCTAGGGTGCCGGGAAGATCAAACGTAATATAGGAGTAGGTGAGTCCGAACGCCGCCCGCACAGTGTCTGGATCGGGGTAATCTCTGGTGCGATAGGCCGCCTTGAGGCGAGACTCCTCTTCCACAATACGTTTATCGTATTGCGCGAGAAAGACATCAACGAGTTGTCGTAGCTCGTCTTCTGCGTTTGCAATAATGGTGTCGACCTCTGAGGCGAGCGAGACAGGAATGAGGTACATGCCTGAACGAAGGCCGGCCGGCAGAGTCAACTTTTCCAATTTGGTGCGGACGCGGGAGTACAGTCTCGTAATGGCCAGGTATTCCGGACAGGACAGAATAGATTTAGTCACACGGACACGACTGGGTTCCGTATCAATGGAGAGCACCGAGGCGCTGTCCATCCGTCGGTGAATGCCGAGTTTGCGATACGTGAGCATGAGGCAGAATGCGTTGGACCACAGTGAACTAAATGCCGATTGAGCATTGAGCATGATGACCTCGCTTAGTGGTGAAGATGTTCGTCAGCCTGATGATGGTGGTGATTGTGTGTTGAGCGCCGACTGCTTTGGAGTGAGCCGCCTGAGAGTGTGATGATCTGTTGTATAACGTCTTCTGCAGTGGCGTGGTTGGCTAGGCTGATCTCGTCGGTAATCAGTTTGATGGTTCCATCTGTTTCAATCTTGATGCGTATGCTGTCGGTCTGCATGGAAAGGTCACTCCAGCCGGGTTAGGAGAAACGAGTGAGCAGTAATTCTTGTTCTGCCCCCTCAACGCGTTCTAACGTCCACCCGAATTGTTCAGCGGCCGTCTGAATGATGGTTTGTGCATAGGCTTGCTTGAGCTCCAGAATCAGGGCTTCGTGTCGCTGGTCCAGCGTGGCTCTTCCTTTCGAAATGGAGACTTGCTGATTTTGTGGAGTGGTGAAGACCAGGACGTCGTCTTTGAGGGTGTGTTCCCACCCGAGAGAAGATCCCGCGGAGATGAGGAGGGGGACATCGGCCATATTCAACTCCACCGAGACTCTTTGTTCGAGATAGCAGGGCATGGCGTGTTCCTTTTCTCTAGGCGACAGCGCTGGCTTATTGCGCCAGGGTAATGGTGCGAGGACGTGTGTGATGCGGCGTGTCTCGGTTCTGGTCAAAAACGCCCTCACGGTTCGCACTCAGATAAGTCTGATGCGCCTGTGCTTCGAGTGCCTTGATGCTTTCCTTTGCACTGATGGCCGTGGGAACGATGTACTTGGCTGCCTCGGACAGTGGCATAGAGAGTTCCCAACTGAGCCGAGCGCAGCGCTCGATTTCTGCGCCTGTCCAGTTGTGATCATTCGGTCGGTCTGTGTCGGCGGCGAGACCGAACTTGGCGAAGTAGATGTTCCAGATCGCCTCGCGCTCATCCTGACTGGGGAGATCCACATACCAGGTGCCATAGCCGAACCGACGGATGAGTTCGGGTGGTAGCTGACTGATGTTGTTGGACGTGGCGATAAAGCAGGCTTTGTCCTGAGAGATAGCTGAGATGACATTCAGCGCTTGCCGCATCTGTTGTTCACTTGAGCCTACCAGTGAGGACTTGAGACCAGAGATGTCTAAGGCGATGGTGGGGATGTTCGCCTCGGCTCCCGTGGCTTTCGCAATGGCACTCTTCGAGGTGCCGTTGGGGCCGACGAGGAGTAAACCTGAGGCCTGGTGGTCCTGCATGTAGCTCAGAAGAATGCCGAGTAAGGCCTGAGAGACGCCTGATGTATCTGAGGCTTGTCCAGTGGATCCGGAGAGGCTTTTTTCAATCTCGTCTAGCCAGACGATGCAGCGGGGAGCGCGTTTGGAGACCAAAACCTGTTTGAGGAAGTGTTTGATGGTAGCGACTCCCCCGATTTGCGCGTAGCTGCTCCCTCCTCGCCAGACGCTGAGTCCTGGTGTCGCATCGATGATCTGTCGCTTGCGTTCCCACAATTTGTCCACGTTAAGTCCGCTCGCTTGCATGGACCGAGCGACTTCCTGTTCGGCGGTGAAGGCCCCAAGGCCAAGCGTGGCATCGACGGCCTTGGCCAATGTGGCAGGATCGGGTAATGGCAGCGATGCTGCTGAGAGCTGCTCTTTGACAATGGATTCCAGCTGTGTGGCCGTCGGGAGCGGCTCGTTTAGGAGCACCACGTCATTGGCGAGCTCCGGTGGCAGTTTAAATCCGATACCCAGGAGGACGATCGTACTTCCGTTCGTCTTGTAGAGGTCGCGGCAATTCCAGAGGCCTTGAATGAAGAAATCGTTTGAGAGGTAGCGGTGTCCGTTCAGGATGAATGTCAGTGTCCGTTGCGGCACCTTTTCGAGGACGCGGAGGGCTTCTGCAGGGTTGATGGTCGTATTTTGTTTGGAGGGCCCGACATTTTGGGTATGCCAGTTCTTACCCTCCTCATTGAGCGGGATCAGGCCATGCCCAATATCCCATTTTAGTATTGGGAAAGCATGGAGGCCGAATTCGTTGTCGGTATCAGCTTGGGAGGCGCTTGCGACATTGACCAATGACCAGGCAAGGGCTCGCATGGTGGCGGCTGGGTCCAGTGAGTTGACGGCAATAAGCGGCACACTGACGTTTCTGGCAGTACGAAAATCGATGGCCAGCGGGTATTGTTCTGACATGTGGATCCTTTTGGGTTCGGAGGGTAAGAGGTCGTGATCCATGAAATGGTGTTAGAGGCACGCTGGTGGCGCGGTCGTTTCTGGGGTAGGTATTAGCTGGTGATTGGGGTGTCCATGAGGGAACGAATGCGTTTGCCGGTCTCGATAAACGAGGCATGGTTGTCTGTCCGGTAGTCGCGATCACACTTATCGAGTAGTGTCATGATGATGGGGAAGCGGGGGTCTTCGGAATTGAGCGAGGCGGTCAACTGAGCAAGGCGTTTGAACCGTTGGAGCCAGATGTTGTGTGGAGGGGTGGGCAGTGGGACTGACATAGACACTCCGTGTGATCTGAGTAAAGGGACTGTCTTAGCTAGGTTCAGCTGCAACCCGTGGAGCTCCCGCATGTTGAGCATGTTCGACACGTGCCCCGTCGGACGAGAGTGAATCGATGACACTCTGGGCACGGGTCGCCCTCGTAGCCTTTGATTCGGGCTTCTTCAATGTCGTTTGTTGGGTGCGAGGCCATGGTGTTGAGCGATGAAGATTCTTGCCGTGTTTGGTGGTTTGTGGATTTGGCATAGGGTTTGACGGAGTCTCCCCGGAGGTCGTCATGAGTAACCTGGACATGAGCGAGGTCCTGTCTGTCGAGGTAGTTGATCGCCAGATCACGCATGATGTAGTCGAGGATGGACGAGGCCATCTTGATTTGATCGTGTCCCGATACCGGTCCGTTAGGTTCGAAGCGCATCAACGTGAAGGATTCAACGAATTCTTCGAGCGGAACGCCGTATTGCAGTCCTAAGGATATCGCGATTGCAAAGCAGTTCATGAGACTACGAAATGCGGCACCTTCTTTGTGCATGTCCAGGAAGATTTCCCCCAGAGTTCCGTCTTCATACTCTCCTGTCCTGATATAGAGCTTGTGCCCGCCTATCGTGGCTTTCTGGGTATAGCCTGTCCGGCGATTCGGCAGGTTCCGATGTGTTCCTCTGGCCGTTACGAGCTGGCGCGGCTCGGGGGTGAGGGCGTGTCTATCGGCATCTTGGTTATCTCTGGGCTGGGCCAACATTTTTGTCGTGATCTCCATGGCTCTCCGGGTTGTTCTGATTTCGACTTAGTCGATATCTTTGTATTACTGATGTCTAAATGAGTGAGGGTGTGGGCGGCAGAAGGAGCTTGGATATGACCTACTCCTGTGTATGGCTGAGACAATGGTCTGGTAATACACGATGAGAAGGGGGGAGCCATGTCGGAACAAGGCATTGAGGAATTGAGGATCCGTAATCGAGCAGGGCAGCGAGATCCCATTGTGGACGGGAAGGTCTTGGTGGGATATGGCGCATGTTTGCAGGACCCTCAGCGAAGAGAAGGATACCTTGTGATCCGAGATGAGGATCGTTCTGGGCATGTGGGGATTTTTGGGACGACCCGTATCGGGAAAACGCGATTGATGGAGTCCATCCTCGAGCAGGACATCCGGAGTCACAAATCGGTGGTTGCAATCGATCCCAAAGGGGACATCGACCTCTTTTCAAAGGTCGTGCAGGTCGCTGCAGAGGCCGGGAGGCTGGATGAAGTGATGCTGGTGACGCCGATCTTTCCAGACTACTCCAACTATCTCGATCCGTTGGCGAATTACTATATGGAAGATGAGTTGGTCAGCCATATCGTCTCAGGGATCAAGGTGAAGGATGACTACTACCTCTCCATTGCGTCTGAGGTTTCCCAGGTGATCGTCTCGGGACTAATCAAACTCGCGACAAGTCGAGGGCAAGTCCCGACCATCTCCTTCAACGATGTCAATCAACGGGTGGGCTACACTGAATTGATCAATTTCCGAGATGTCTTAAAGGTTCTGAATGATACGGAGGAGCTGTGTGGCTTGATTGATAGAGTGTGCCATGGTCCCGGCATCGCGGAGCATTTCGCCAAGGTGTCGTCGTCCCTTCGCACGATGCTGAGCGCGCTGACTTTTGGGAATATTGGTCGGATTATTGGGAAGGCGCGAACCAATGAATTCATCACTCGTCTGGAGCAGGGCAAGCGGGTCATCTTGGTATGTCATACTGGGTCATTGTTGAGTCCTCGCGCGTCCCTCATCTTCGGACGGGTGTTTGTGTCTATGATTCAAAGTCTCGTTGGACGTCTTTTCGCGTCCGGCCGTCAGTTGGATCCTCCGTTGTGCGTGCATATCGACGAAGGACATAACGTGCTGTATCCGGGGATTCAAGAAATTTTCAATAAGGCCGGCGGGGCAAACGTTTGGCTGCACTTCTATGAGCAATCAGGTGCGCAAATGTCGGCTGAGATTGGGGCGGATCTGGCCCGAAGTATCAGCGACAATATCAACAGCTGGATTTATTTTCGAGTCAATCATGCTGAGACGGCGCAAAGTGTTGAGGATGCTTCTCCGCTGGTGCAACGGCCACGGTCGGTCGTGTCTGTGCAAGGCAACGTCACGTTGCATTTGAATGAAGAACGCTTGGTGTTGCGGGACCGCGTGTTGCATTTGCCAAAGCGGTGTTTTTACATGCGTACTCATGGCCAGTGGTACAAAGGGAAGACGCTGGATAGCAGTGCGTCCTACGTCCAGGTGAAGTTTCCTACACCTGCGGTCAATAGCCCTAAATCGGAAACCCCTCCCTCTGCCGCGTAAGCGTAGGGCCCGAGTCCGGATCGCCGATTGCGTCTTGGACTCGGGCGATCATTGAGCGTGTCACCATTCCGACACACGTCCCACCCGCAAACACCAACAGCTGATCCGAACCGCTGAGGAGCATCGCATCGAGCGCCCGTTGTAAAGTGTGAACCGGGTGCACGATTAGATCTGAGGACAAGTTGCGAATGAACGGGGTGATGGTCGTTCCGTTCGGAGCGAGCCACTTGGGGTCGGTGCGCACGTCTTTGTAATACACCAAGCCTGTGATCTGCCCGTGTTCGGCGGTGGGGTAAGCTCGGTACCCGTAACGAAGAAACTGGTCTTGCAGCTCTTGTAGGGGCGTATCGTGGGCCAGCGTCACCATGCGATCCCGCGGAATCATCACTTCCTGCAGCGGCCTGGTGAGCTGTTCACTCTGTTGTACGGTGCGATAAGCGGTCTCGGCGATCATGCGGAGAATGCCGCCGATAATCGCAAGCCATAGCGTTTGGTACTGAAAGATTATGCCGAGAATGCCGATGGCCATCATGCCGCTGCTGATTTGTTTGCTCATTTGAGCGGTACGTTCAGTGGCGACCGCAAAGGAATGGGTTTGAGTCCACAAGACTGCCCGTAAGATGCGGCCGCCGTCCATTGGCAGGCAGGGAATGAAGAGATTGTAGGCGCCGAGTGTGAGATTAACTTTGTAGAGGAAGTTTGCCAGAGGGTCTGCCTTCAGCGCATAGAGGAGGATGGTAAGGAGAAAGGAGCAAGCTGGACCTGCGAGGGCGACCAGAATTTCCACCCGAGGGCTTGAGAGTTCCCGCTCAAAAATTGTCCAACCTCCGAGAATGTGCAATTCGATGGTCTTGACGGCGTACCCGAGTCGCCGGGCGGTGACGGCATGGGCCAGTTCATGCAAAAAAACTGAGACGAGAATGAGGAGGGTGGCGATTGCTCCGGACGCCCACTGGTAGCTGACGGGGAGGTCAGCCTGCGTGTCGTGAAAGTAATTGGCTGCGAGACTCCAGGTGATGAGGCCAAATCCGATGAGCCATGTGTAGTGGAGCCGTACATGGAAACTGGCGATGAGGAACGTCATTCCTTCTCATCCTTGCTTGGCTGGGGTGTGTGTCTGCGAACCCGTGTGAAGGAACGAGTGGTGCTGCTTCGAGGTGCGGTGGAAGCTGGCTCTCCCGTGACTTTAGTCTGTCGCTTCTCGATCGGTGGCAACTGCGCCACAGGTCGCGGGGGATGTGGTTCCATTCGTGGCTGATCGACGGGCGCCGTTCTGCCCTTCCACGAGCTTGCGGCAGATTCGAACCGCCAATGTCCCTTTGCGAGGTCTTGAGGTGAAGCCTGCCCGGCCACGTATTGGACGACTTTGAGGGCGTCATCGACCTCATCGGCAATCGCGACGAGGATCAAGTATCCCTTGGGGACGACGAGATAGAAGCCGCGATATTCCCGGTCTTTTGTTTCACCGCGTTTCACTTCAACAATGTCCCCGACCGCGGCATCGAAGGTGCATTCGCCGACGGCCCCAAAACGACCTACTGGGGTGATTTGAATGGCGTAAAAACCGCGTGCCAGAGATTTGGTCTCGGTGTCCCATGTCACGCGTGCCACAAAGGGGCGATCCTTCCGTTCGCATTGGGTGCGGAACTCGAAACGGAATATGCAGGGAGACTTCATCAGACTTGATCCATCGCGAATCCAGGAAGAATGTCGTCTGGGATCGGCGCGAGAAACCGACAGAGCGAGTCAAGGTTCTGCTGAGATGCGTTGTGATAGTGCTCTGACGGATATGTGAGGAAGAGTTGGTTCCGCGGTCGCGTAATAGCTACGTAGAGGAGGCGTCGTTCTTCTTCAAGGGCGTCCTCGTCATGCCAACTTCTGACGGGAGGAAACTGCCCATCGAGGACCCAGATAACAAAGACCACATCCCACTCCAAACCTTTGGCGCTATGGATTGTCGAAAGAACGAGGTGGTGTTCTGGGTGGGCATGCTTTGTACCCGGTGTGGTCGAAGGGTTCAACGTGAGGTCTTCCAAGAATGCCTCTAAGGTGAGTGATTGCCGCGCGAGATAGCAGAGTTGCTTCAGATCTTCGAGCCGGACTTTGGCATCTTCTGGATAATCGCGTTTAAGAATCGGCTCGTAGTGTTTGATTACGAAGGTGAGACGATCGGCTAAAGAAATCGTATCGTCCTGTGTCGTCCGGATAACGTTATTTAAAAGCCGGATAGTTGATTCCGCCTTGCCAGGGACATGATCGAGCACGTCCAGAGGGTGGGGGGCCTCCTGCATGGTGGCGATGAGCCGCTCGGCGAGCTTCGGCCCGACGCGATCGAGGAGCAGGAGTAGCCGATGCCAGGCATTGCTGTCGAGAGGATTGTCTGCCGCGCGGAGATACGCGAGTACGTCTTTGAAGTGTGCTGTTTCGGTTAGCTGGAGCCCACCATATTTGACGAAGGCAAGCTTATGCCGTGCTAGCGTCAGTTCAAGGTTGTTCGAGTGGGCAGAGGAGCGAAATAAGACCGCCATGCGGTGGAAGGGAATACCCTCGTCGCGGCATTGCAGGATACGTTCCGTGAGTAAATCGCTTTGCGCCTGTTCTGAATAACAGGCGATTAGTTCCGGTGGCTGGCCGCCGTGTTTCGTGGTGAAGAGTCGTTTCGGATAGAGAGCCTTTGCATCATGGAGGACGGTGTTGGCCAGGGTGAGGATAGGAGCTGTGCTGCGATAGTTGTGTTCGAGTTTGTAGAGCCGCACGTCGGGGAAGGCGTCTTGAAACTCCAACATGTTTTTCGTATGGGCCCCGCGAAAGCCATAGATACTCTGGGCGTCGTCACCGACGACCATCACGTTGTGATGGTGGCTGCCCAGGAGCCTAATAATCTCGGATTGGAGTTTGGTCGTGTCCTGGTACTCGTCGACAAGGATGGCCTGATAGTGTGTCCCGAGTCTGCGACGGGTAGGCTCATGGAGGCAGAGTAACTTGTATACCAGGAAAAGCAAGTCGTCGTAGTCCACGCGATGTTGGCGCCATTTCGTTTCCGTATAGGCACGAAACAGAACGACGAGCTGAGGGGTGTGTGTTTCAAGCCAAGGGAAATCGCTGGAGACGGTATCCGCAATCGAGCGAAGCGTATTCACGGCCCGACTAAAGAGGGCCAGAATGTGTTGTTTCTTGGGAAACCCTTTCCGACGGGAAAAAGACAGTTTGCTCATCAACAAATGCACCAGTCCCTGCGCGTCGTCTTCATCCATGATGCTGAACTTGGGAGGGAGACCCAGTGCGCCTCCATAGTGCTTTAGCCATATCAACCCCATGGCGTGGAAGGTGCCGCCTTGGATCTTCAATGAGTGTTGCTGGAGAAGGAGTTGCGTCCTGTGGATCATTTCTTCTGCGGCTTTGCGCGTAAACGTAATGAGAAGGATTTGATCGGGAGGAAGCCCTTGGGTGACGAGGTGTGCAACGCGATGAATGAGCGTGTGGGTTTTACCGCTGCCAGCGCCAGCCAAAACCAGTGTCGGTTCGGCTGGGGCTGTCACCACGGCGAGTTGCTCTGGATTGAGTTGCGCATTCTGAATGAGGGGCGAGATCGTGGCGAGATCAAGCGAGACAGTTATTTGTCGCTCTTGGGTGATGTTATCCGGTGTCTGAATGCGTGCGTGCAGCCAGTCTGGGAGTGTTTGAGACGGGAGTGTGTGGGAGGATGGTTCAGACGGATCCTCCATCGGCAACGACGGATCGAGAGGGAGCGGGACCACGGATGTCGTGTTGGCGTCATGGATAGACATGAAGTACCTATGTGTTACCGGAATTGGACGGAGTGCGGTTTTCGGGAATTGATAGACGAGGGATGTTGGTCGGGTTAGGGAGTGCGGGTGTCAGAAGCGGTAGGCCTGGTCGTCTGGATTGTGAGTGGCGTGCTCAGGAACCGACAGTATCCGCCTGTTTGGGACTCAGGCGCGAAGAAGTCGCAAGCAATGCATGCCCGAGTTGTTGGGATTGTGTTGGTCGCAATAAGGCTATGGATGGCCCGTTGGAGTTGGTGGAGCAGATCTCGTACCCCGGCATCTGATCCACATTCCGCATACTGGTAGAAGCTGGTGGTCCACGATTCCAGTGAGATAGCTACAGTGTGTCCGGACGCCGTGAGTTCGTAGCTGGTCTGTTCAGGGGCGTGCTGCGGTAGCGTATGTACTTCATTGCGTTGCTCAAGATTGAGGAGAGCGCTATCGATCGTGGATGGGTTGATCTTGGTAATCTGGTTTAGCTCGGTGCGCGAGAGGAGTCGGTCTTCATTGGCCAATAAGATGCACAACAGGAGTCGTTCGGTCAGTTCGATTGGTGTATCCAAACTGTGTGCGGCGGCAAAATTATACAGAGTGATTTTGGAAAGTGTTGTGCGGAGCACAGACCGATGATCTTCGCCCGGTTGGGCGTGATCGACGGATGCGAACGATTCAGGAGAGGAACACTGCATGTGTAGATTCTCCAGTTTCCACAGTTCAGTAGTACAAGTATTAGATGTCTCGGACAAGTGGCCAAATGCCTGTTGCATTGGGGCGCTGACTTGGGGATTTCCCCATAAGCTTACGTAGCACTAGGTATCAGCAGAGAGCCCCTTGTGTACTGACAGCGTTTGTCGCGGTGTGTGGAGCGGCGAGGCTGTGGGGCTCGGGAGCACTTGTTCGAGCTCTCCTAGGGCCTGGCTAGTGAACTTGATATGTTCGAGAATCGTAGTCTGATCAGGGGTGGTCAAGGTGGCAATGCGCTGGGCAAAGGCCTGAAGCAATTGGATGGTTTTACGTGTGTGCAGCAGCCCAGAAATGAGGGGGCCTGCCTCGTCGATCGTCAGGCTCTGGGAGCGACCTTTGCGCTGTAGTTTGAGAATGCGCTCGGCCTTGTGGTCGAGATCGTCGCTCGTCAGTTGCCGTTGAAGGGACTGGAGCTCCTCGTGTAACTTTTCCTTCTCGTCAGTCTGTGCCCGCAGTTGACGAGAAAGCGAAACGTTGTGTTGTCGTACTTCCTCTAATTCCTTCTTCTGCTGTGCGACCTGTCTTTCAAAATCCTTGGTCAGCTGATTTATCTGGCGGATCAGGTGTTTGTGCCCCTTGGGGGTTGGTGTTTCCGAAGTGTCCGGTTCTTCTGCGGCGAATTTGTTGTTCTGTGGTTCCGGGAAGCGCTGAATGCTCACCTGTTGTATTTGGGCCATCCACTTTGAGAGGAAATCACGTTGAGTATCGTGATTGGATTGTGTGAGTTGGAGTTGCACTTCAGGAGGCAGCATGGGAAGCACATCCAAGAGCTCTGGAATCAGCCGTTCCCTTAGCTTGGTGCGGTAGCGCTTTTCCTCATCCTGCATTTGTTGGCGGAGAGTGTCCGACAATTGGCGTCGATGGATGTTATCGAACAGCGCGGCGACCTTCAGTTCCAAGGTTGTCACAACGATGCAGGGCACTTCGGGGATGTTGAGTTCCTGCGCGATGCTCAGGCGGTGGTGTCCTGCTAGTACTACATAGGGTTGCGCGGAGGCTATGTCAGTGGGTTGTCGTTCGACTCGCAGCGGATCGTGAATTCCAGCCTCTTGGATGCTAACTTTCAGGCTCTCTCGCTCGGTTGGGGTGAGCGGGGGAAAGAGGGTGGCGTATTCTTCATGGACTCGGATTTGCGAGATGGGAATCATGATGATCTGCATGCCGGACTCCTTGTTGCTGACTGTGACGAGCGATGATTCTGTAAATGTGACGTCGGGACAGCTCATGCCCGCGACGATGAAGTTCCCGTTGGAGCTGATGACTGGTGATCGTGGGCTGTCGGCGGAGGATTCCATTGGCAATTTGTTGAGCGCTGGAGTCCGGCTCAGCGAGGTTTTTTGTCAGTCTACGTTGGATTGCAAAGTTGCGATGAAACGCGGACAAATAGTGCAGAGGGACCACATATTGCCGACCTCGATAGCGGCCCTGAGACGGGGTGGTAACGATGTACCACTGGGCCGGTGCATGCTGAAGAATGGTTTGCACGAGCCTTGGCAGACTATCGCGTTCCAAGGTTAACCACCGATAGAGCTTCCAATCACTGCAGGGAATATTGTGGGCACGGCAAATCTCCCTGAACCCGCTCATGGGCAGAACTGGCTCCATGGGCATCGGAGTAGGCCCTGCGTGGAGCCCCACCTCCCGGCAGATGGTTTCCGCGAGGCTTCGTGTCGTATCAGTTGGCATAGTTTCGACGTTTCCGTGCATGACGAACGGAGCTGCCACTGTCAGGAGAGAATCGCGTGATGGTCTGCTCCGACTCGGTCAACAGGTTGTGATCGAGGGCGGTTGGCTGCGGAATCGTCCTGGCGCGTTTGCGAGAGAACTCGATGAACCGATCGATGGCCGTGAACGCCAGCACCTCATCGGTGTTGGGTAGATCGGGCAGTCCCAGGGATTCAGGCGAGGCGTCGGGGGATACGGTCGGTTCGTGAGTCGCCAGAGGAACAAGCCTTCGGAAGATGCGACTTTTAAAGCCCTGGCTGTGTAAGCGCCGCTTTTCTTTGATGAATGTGGAATAGGGCAGCGTCTTGACGTATTGGTCGTCTTTATCTGTGATTTCGACCAATTTGTCCCGGCCATCAAATTCGCTTTGGTATGCTTTCTGGATATAGCGATAGAGGAAGGTTTGGAATTGGGCGTTGCCACGGGAAAAATCCCATTTCTCAGTGGCCTTTCTGACGGCCAGAAATCCTATCTGCTCTAAATCTTCAATTTCATAGGAGCGATCTAAATTGCAGTAGCGCTTCGCGATCGAGTGGATGATGGGTTTGCTCTGCTGAAACAGCTTGAGTAGTGGCGAAGTATCATCTGAGTCGATGGCGAGTTGTTGAGCTTGTGTTCGAAACGACATATGGTTGTCCTTTCCGATGGGGTTAGATGAGTGAGGCCGTGAGTTCCGGAAAATGAAAGAGCGTGTGGCAACGTTGCTGGAGACGATGATGGTTCCGTTCGTAATATGTGCGTGCGCAGGCTTGTGTGAATCTGTGCGCCAGGTCCCGGCGATGGTTCAGTGTGCAGGGATCGGGATGGTTGACATAGAGGGTGACGATGGCTTTCAGGAGGTGCTGTGAGGGAATGATGTCGTTGTTGAGCAGCCGGCGCATCCAGACGTCGGTAATGCCTAATTGATTGGACATTGCCTTCGTACTGAGGTTGAGTTCGCACTGGATGAGTGCGAGAAGTTTTCCGGCTTCTTCAGGAACAGGATGGGACGTGACATTCATGCGGCTGTCCTTTCTCCTTTGGTGTAAGTGGTGATGACCAACATAAACAAATGTTTGTTTGTTCATCACTGTGTTACTGCCCTCGGGAATGTCAGCAGGACTATACGCAGGTTTTTTGGGGTCTGAAATTGGGAAGGTAGAGTAATCCCCATAGGCGTATGGACAATAGATTGGGGTTTTCCTATAATTTGCGAACAAGCGTTTAATCACTTCGCAAGCGACGGTTGCGCATCTGTCTAAGTCTTATCGGGAGAGTGCAGCGGGTATGGTGCTGGTCAAAGATTTGTTAGTCCGCATGCGGATTGCCCAGAATCTAACTCAAACGGAGTTGGCTGAAAAATTGGGGTGTACTGCCTCGCACATATCGATTATTGAAGGGGGAAAGAGCAGCGGGCGGAAAAAGATTCTCCCGAGTGATGATATGTTGCGGCGGATTGCGCAGTGCCTAGGTGGTTCCCCGCTCGATGTGCAACGGCGAACGTATCAACTTCTGCTCGCCCGAGCTCGGGAGGTGTGTTCGCCAGAAGTTGCAGAGCTTTTAGATGATCAGATTCTTTCGGGTATGCCTGCTGCCTTTTTGGAGCGGGTCCGGCAAGACGTAAGTCAATATTCGGACGATGATCTTTCTCGGGTTACGGAGCAGCTGCAGCTGGGTGGACGACTGAAGCAGATGCTGTCAGGCATTGGTCGGTTGAGCCAAGCAGAAGTGGCGCGCTTGGCCCAGGTCTTAGGCCAATCGTCGGAGACCTACCTGGTGGATGCCGGGTATCTATCTGAATCCGCGAGATTATTGTTCGGACGCAATCCCAACTGTGTGAATATCCTTCAAATATTTGGGTCTTTACGCCCAGAAACGCAGGAAGAATTGTTGCGCTTTGGGGAGGCGTCCGGAAGTCTTTCAGTGACGGATGGCGCGCGCCTACCTGCTTCCCATGAGTAAGCGTGTCCCGGAATATGTTGCGCTCGTGTTATAAGTGCTCAAGGACGGCCTTGAGCCGCCCTTGAGGCACTCTCACATTCCCTTTGCCTGGTTGACAGTGGCCTAGAACTCCGGTTCCGCCTCCCCTGGTACTGTCCCAGAAGTGGTAAGGATTGGCAGTTCCTCCTCCTTCATCTCCTGGAAGGCTGAAAAGTCTCCACTAACAAGTTGGTCGATCAGCGTCGAAGCTTGTCGTTTCGTGTATCCCGCAGTCAGAGTTTTCACGTGCGGTTCTGGGATACCCATCGAGAGGACGAGGCCCATGATTTTCTTAAACTGAGGATCGGTCATGGTATCGGCAGCTGACCCTGTGTTCACAGGCGTGGCCGGAGGAGCGTTCGGGCTCGGTGTGAAGAAAGAAAAGTCTTCAGCGAGGAGTTTCTTGATGAGTCCCGACGCTTCGCGCTGTGTGAGTGCGCGGACTTTCACGCGGACCTCATCCTCTGTGAGTGGCAAGTCCTTGGTTAGCCGAAGCAGGTAGTTGGTCTGGGCCAGTGAGATGGGCGGACCTGCTGGTGGGTGAGTGGCCTCCGGCGCTTTCGCGGCGGCTGTCTCGGGCGTGGACATCGGTGGGATCGCCGGATTGTGCGTCTCAGACCCGGGCTCTCCCACGGACTCTGCTGGTATGGGGCTGGGATCTTCTTCTAACTCCTCTTCCATGACCACGTGTGCGCCTGGATCCAGAACCGGGTTGATTTCAATCGGCTCCTGAATTTCCAACATCTTGATCTTTCTCAGGACCGTCTCCGTTTCCTGTTGGTGCCTGGTCGTCTCGTCCGCTGAGCCTTCATAGCGCAATTCGAGCGGATAATGAGTGGTCGGGCGTCCTTCGCGGCGTCTAGTGACGGGCACGCGACGGAGTTTCAGCGGGATCATGGCAATACGTCCGAGGGTGAGCGCGAGGAAATCGAAATAGGAGTTAATCTTCTCCATCGAGTTGATACTGCTGGAATCGATCTGAAACAGGCCGCCGCTGCTGACTTTCGGGATCATGAAGATGAGATTTGCGCGTGGTCCGCATTCTCCGGACTCGAGTTTCTCGCATGGACAAGATCGCGATTCAGTTTTCCAGGTGTCTTGATTCAGGCGACGAGCCACCTGATTGTTCCCAATGCATTGTAGTCCGGCGGATTCTCCATACCAGCGGAGAGCTTGCGGGCAGTTGACCGTGGGATCGTTGGAGACGAACATCACCTCCAACTCCTTGGGTTGCGCCCCGAAGACCTTGGCTACTTCTTCTGGGACCACGAAATGAGGCGTTTCCTTGGGGTAGAACCCGCTGGGGCCGCTCACTTTTACGCCGAGACGGATCTTGCCGATGATAGGCATGCGGCGTCGGTTAGAAATGCCGTTAATGCGGTTCATGGGAATGAACGTGGGTTTGTCTGCGTCGGACATGATGCCTCCTAGTCATGATAATCAGCTGATGAATACAGTTACGCGATTTGAGTCGTCGGTTTAGGCTTTTTGAGAGGGGACCGGCGTTTCGGTTTGGTTGCGTCGACGACTTTGGACAGTCGGCCTGCTGAGAAACGGCTGTAAGTTTCCTTCACGGTCGCGCGTTCAATAGTGGCTTTAGAGAGTTTGGTTTGATCCAATTTGCTCTGTTCATAGGGTGATGACGCGATGTAGTAGCCATGCCCCTCCGCGCGCGTGATCCCCTCGGTGCGCAATTCCAACTTGAATTGCTGCTTTAGGGCGTCCAGTCGCTTTTGTTTCGGAGTGAGCGCTGCAAGCTCAGTTTGTAGGTTGAGATACTCCTCCACGGCCGGCACCAGCCCAGTACGAAGTTCCGCGATTCCCTCAATGGGGACCTGGTCGACCCCTTCCCAGCAAAACTGATACGGACAGTAGGCGCAATGGAAGTTGTCGGCATTGGGGTACGGGCGTGGGGGCAACGCGTCCTGATCACGGTACTGTTCCACCTCTTCAAAGCGTCGGAGTGCCTCTTGATACAAGCCCACGAAGTCTTGGTGGGGGTATACGCGTGTGCCTGTACTGTGGGTGATTTCCAGGACCGTCAGGCGGTCGTTTTCCCGGTCGTAGCGGACTCGATATTCAAGGAATGCGCTTTGGTTCTTGTTTTTGATGAGGAGGAGAGCTTCGTCGATATGAGGATTCAGTGCGGCCAAACCAACCAGATAGAAGACCACTTGTACGAGATAGTTAGTCGGGTAATTTCCTTCTGCATAGCGAGTGAAGGTGAAGTGTTCGACAGCCTTTAACTCTAGAAGGCGATCAATTCCCAAGAGGTCCGTGATGACGCCGTCAATGTGGCCTTTAATTGGGAAGGGCTGACCCTGGAAGGTCGTGGTCGCGCAGGTCAGTTCAAGCTGCTGGCTGTGGAGATGAAACGTGCTCTTAGCAATCCAGTTTAACACCAGTTCTTCGTGCCAAGTACTGTCGTCGAGGACAACGAGGAATCGACCGCTTGGACTTTTTGCGGGAGCATGCCGGGCATGGTACGTGAGTTTGCGGATGCAGTGGTCTGGACCGGCATTCGAGGGACGAGGCCGGTACTCCCATTCCTGATGTTCCATGAGAGCGAGTGGATGAATGAGTTCAGCGAGCATAGGGCCTCCGGGTGAGTTCGTGCAGCGCGTCGATCGACCGGAAGGTCGTGCGGTTCGCTGAAGTGAACGAGCTGTGACATACCGTTTTGGTTCCAAAACGGTATGTCACAGAGTTGCAGAGATGAGTGCGTGATGGCTGAAGCATGGGGAGGGAGAAGCATGGTCTGCTCTGGATCCTTAGAAGTGCGCGTGCAAGGGGAGGTCGTCTCAGCCGAGATGGCGGGCAGTCCTGAGGAAATGCCTAAGGTGGTTGGGGTGATCACGAGTCGGACCCGTGCGCGCCGTGGGTCTGGCGATTGGATCGAAATAGCTCGTAAGCATCGGGCGTTTATTCCGGACGGACTGTCAGTCCCTTCGGTCGGAGAGGTGGGAGAGTGCTGGGGGCGAGTGATAGCCAATGGGCCCGATCCTTTTCTGATGGTGTCCAGGATACGATCACGACGATTCGAAGCCTGCGCGAGCTCATCGGAGTTGTTGGGGGTGCTCGGCTTGCGTCGTTCGCCCCCACGTCAGGTCGTGAAGGTGTTTCAATTGTTGGGCCCGCTGGTGGAATGGCTGTGTTGTGCAGGCTGGAAAGCCGTGGCGCGCAAACTCGTCAAGGGAACGCTACGATCAGTGCAGGCCATCGCTGCAGATCCGTTTCTACTATATCGACGTCGAGGCCTCCCATTTCAGGCTGCGGTGGCGGCCGCACAGGTGTTGGGGCACGACTTGTATAGTGACGAACACTATAAGGCCGCAGTGATGGAGGCCCTTGCACAAGCCGATGAAGAAGGGATCGGAGGGATTTCTGACGCTCATCTTGTGGCACGGTGCGCAGAGCTGATTGGACTGCCTGCGGATCGGGTAGCGTCGTCAATCACACTGCAGGCAGGACGTGCGGGGAAATGCGAGCAGGGCTTGTGGTTTTCCCCAGGGGTGTATTTTGTGCGGAAGAAAGCCCTGGCCATGATTCGAGCGAATCAGCAGGACTCAGGTAACGCGAGTCCCAGCGTGCAAGCCAGGGCGTTGCGCTATCGGTATACGGTGGTTACCGGTGGGGCTGGAAGTGGAAAGACTGAGCTAGCGAGGTCTCTCAGTGCTCAGGTGCGTGAGCGAGGAGGGACGGTGGCGGCCACGGCGATGACCGGGAAAGCGGCGACCCTCCTCGGGGAAGACGCCACGACGTTGCACAAGTTGCTGGGGTATGGAGGCGGCGGCTATTCGGTGTCGAGTGTGGGTGCCGACTTGGTCTTGGTCGATGAGGCTGGCATGCTGACCTGGCATATCCTGTATCGATTGTTGTTGAGCTGTCGCGGGCAAATCGTGTTGATCGGCGATCCGCAGCAACTAGCCCCGGTGGGAGCGACTCCTGTGATGGCGGAGCTGTTGACCGTCTTGCCTGTGGTGCACTTGGGCGAAGAAGGATCCAGGGGGTCGTTGCTGGTCAAGGTCCAGGTGATTCGCTTCGCATCCGAGGCGCTTTTGCTGCATCAGTTGCGGAAAGTGGTGTGTGGCTATCAAGACACTGGGGTCGAGTGGCAGGCGTTGTCCCCTGTGTACGCAGGAGGCCTTGGTGTGGATCGGTTGAACCGATTGCTGCAGGAGATTGTGAATCCGGACGGACTGCCATGTCACGGTGGGTTTCGAACGGGCGATCGCGTCATTGTCACGAAGACTCGATACGATGGCGGTCAGCGAGCAGTCAATGGTGAGCAAGGGCGGGTGCTTGGGGGAATGGGTGACACGATAGCGTTGCGCCTGGACTCTGGGCGCGAGGTAGCACTCAGGGCGGATGAGTTGCAGTTAAGCTATTGCATTACCGTGCATAAAGCGCAGGGGAGTCGCTACCAGTGCGTGGTGTTTATCATTCCAGAGCGGGAATGTGGGGCCTTTGCAGTCGAGGAGCGCATGCAATATGTTGGCAGAACACGTGGACGTGAGGCGACAGTCTGTATGGTGTATTAGCGTGGGGGCTGGTGCATGAGGCCCGGTCAATGTCGAGGTTCACAGCAACGGAGGCCCATGACCTTGCGTGCTTTCGGAGCCACAGTGGTAAAGCCCATGGCGACACGGAGCCTGGACCGTATTCTGACATTGGAATATCACGATACGAGTCCGTCGGGGAAGAATCAGATGGGTCTGTTGGTTGTCGATGGCCGGATTCGCCGGTATCCAACGAAGCGCTTCATGCGGTGGCTGACGAATGTGGAACGGGAGTTTAGGACTCAGCTAAAGGGGATGCAGCCGTACCTACCGATCCAGGGGGAGTGTTATGCGATTGTGGAGTATGTGCCGGGCGATCTTATCACACGGGATCTCCCGGGGATGCAGGATGCGGTCTGGCATATGTGCGAACGATTTGGGATTGTCACTAACGACAAGTGGTTTCAGCATCTGATCTGGATCACACGGCCAATGGATCGCGCTGATCCACGGCTCTCCTTGCGAATTGTGCCTGGCTCATGGTCCCTGGAATGGGCCATTAGGGACCTGTCAGGGGGCGTGACACTGACATCTTCTCTCCTCTGCCCCTGACGTCTACTCAATCCAAAATCTCCTGCCTTTCCTGTCCTTGGTCCTTCGGTAATACGAGGGTAACAACCTTCTATGTTGTGCAATTCCTATAAGGAGCTTGGGACTAATGCGTGGAGGCAGGAAGTGGTTACTGGCGGTTGCGGGGGCCCTGGGGCTCGTATGCCTGGGGGGCAACGTGGTGATGGCACTCTCCCCGGCAAATATCAGTCCGGGCTACCCTACGTCTCTCGATGACGCCTACCCGGTGCCCACAGATCAAGTGGTGATCCAGTCGGCGATCCGGCCCGACATCACGCGGAATGATTCGGGCTCTGAGAGTGGGCGCTTCCGGGCAACTCACGATATTCGCTATGGCGCCACAGAAAATATGGAATTGACGGTCAGTGGGACGTCGCTCCGAGGTCCGCTCAATCCTGGGACGATGGACGATCCTAGGTCGATCCAGTTGGGAATTTTAGCGCGGTTCCGGAAACAGGCCGAAGAACGAGAGCTGCTGCCATCGATTAGCGTGCGCGTATTGGGTGAGGTGCCCTATGCGGGAGACCGAACGAATCCTGGCTTGCGCGGGGCGTTGGTCACGTCCTGGAATCTTGGGAATCGGTGGTGGCTCCATGGCAATCTGGGATATGAGGTCGTGCCGTCATTTCAGCCAGGCCATTGGGTCCCGCATCGTTCGAGCATTATTCTTGTGAACTTGGGGTTTGTAAAAGCCCTGGATGAATCTTCTGCGATTGTGGGTGGCTTGCGATTCCAAGAAGACCCGCTCAATTCCAAGAAGCAAGTCGCTAGTCCGGAGCTGGGGTATGTCTTGGCGTTGGACAAACACTGGTTGTTCTCGTTGAGTGCCTCCCGTGATTTCCTCGGATCTGTTGGGCAAGCGGCGTTTCGTGGGTCAGTGGGAGTGATCTATGCCTTCTAGCGCAGTAGGAGGGCTGATGCTGGAGTACGCGGCTGATTGGCAGGAATCGTTGGTGCAACGGGCTGAACAGTGTGCGAGGTCCATCACGTATGTGGCGGGAGAGTTGATCCGTGAACGCTTTCGGCTTGGCGGTATAGTGGTTGAAGCCCTGGAACGGAGCCAGCATGGGGATGCTGTCGTCGTGAAGATGGCAGAACGTATGTCCGCAGCGGTCGGGAAGTGTATTCGTCCACACATGCTGTACGAGTCCGCGAGGATCTACAACGCCTTCGGAGGGCAGTGGGAGCGGATTGAAGCCCTGCGCGCCCAATTGAGCTTTCCCCTTTCCTATAGTTATCTCGTCCGATTCTGTCTGCCGGCCTTGACTATGGATAGTGCCTGGAATGCCGAACAGGTGACGTATTCCAACGACTCTGAATTACGGGGCTTCGAGAGTGCGGTCTTGCGTATCGAGGCGCGTGTGCAGGCTCATCGTACGCGGCAGCAGGAAGGTGGCAAGGAAAGATCGACGGATCTCGAAGCCGAAGGGTTCGTGGGGGCCTGTACGCAATCCGCAGAATTTCAAGAGATGGCCGTCAGAACCATTGTGCGGCGGCTTGATGTGTTGTGCGAGGCACTGGAAGGAAAAGCTCAGCAGCGAGGCGTCGAATTGGAGGCGCTGCGTGAGTCGCAGGAGGCAATCGCGAGGATTGCCTCCAGAATGGCGACCCTCGGCACGCTGATCCATGCACCGGTGATGCATGCAGTTATCCCAGATAATAATACGAGTGTCTTGTAGTGAAGCGAGGAGAGCAAACAATGGGACTGTATGCAAATTTGTTGAAACCGTGTCCTCGTTGTAACGGAGAGTTGTTTGGGTATCGTTCACACGATGGTGACGAATTCATGGATAGGTACCTTCATCAGTGTCTTCAGTGCGCGCGTTTATTCCAGCAATGTCCCGACGGGACCTTCCGGGCCTGGGGTGGGTGGGTGGCTACTGTTAATCTGATCGCTTCTTAACCCGCTGGCGTCTTTTCTTGGTTCCGTCGTCGCGTCGACGACGTCCCTTCCGACATCCGGCAACCCCTGTTTCTGTTCGATGCACCGTGGCAGTCGGTAATACCAAAGATGAACCTGGCGACTCGGAAGCCGTGGTGAAAGGGGGGAGTATGACAGGGGGACGGACGACTTACATGCCATGGGCCGGTCTCGTTTGTATGGGACTGCTGACCGTCGGGGGCTGTACGACGCGACCTGCTGCGTCGCCAACAATGTCCGAGGCAACGCGACTCTGCGGGCAAGGCTACACCTTCCCGACTACGGTGGTTTCCGTCCAATCTGGTCCGCAATGGCTTCTGTCTCGTCCCGCTGGATGCCCAGAGCCAACACCCCTGACGCAGGTCCCAAACAAACCGTTGGTGGCGGATCTCACACCGAAACCGATTAAGGCGGTGATGCATCGGCTCCAGACATTGCCGACGTTTTCTGCGGGTGCGCTGGCAGGCCGTCAAGGTGACATGTCTCGCGCTGCGGTGAGCAGCGTGGACAAACCAGCACCTCCTGGTTTCACAGGAAGGACGTCCCCGTCCGCCTGTCGTCGCGATCCTGAGGTGCGGCATCGAACCGTTTTGTTTGCCATGGGTTCGGCTGCTGTACCGGAGCGTGCGCAACGAGACTTAACGGAACTGTCCACAGAGGAGGTCTTCTATCTGCGGGTGGAGGGATACACCGATCCGACGGGGTCTCGGGAGACAAACGAAGAACTTGGGACGGCTCGGGCGCACGCGGTGGCGAAAGCATTGCAGGCTGGCTTGAAGGTCTCGACTCAGGTGGAAGTGGTCGGCCGCGGAGGCTGCTGCTTTATGCCGAACCATGCGGACAGTCGACGCGTGGAGATCACGATGCTGCTGCGAGGTAGGTGTGGAGATCCCTCATCGGTTGAGGAGCGATCCCAAATACCTCCAGTAACATCTGTTGTGTCCACTGGTGTCACAGGCGACTCAGTAAAACCATAAGGAGAGGCTGAGGAGGAGCATGGCTATGCTGGAATGAACTAAGGGCGCTCATTCGGTTTGGCAACCACACGTCTTGTAAACAGTGAGCGACGAGCCAGAGGAGGGGCTGGAGTATGGGCAACGTCTTGAAGAGAGTGACCGGAGAAATGTGGCGAATGAGTCTCTTGTTGGGGCTCATGGTGCTTGCCTCGTTTGTGGTGCTGGCCGTGCCCGCGTTCGCAGGTGCGGATGCGACGTTTGGTCCGCTGGTCACGTTGTTGACCAACTATATGCAGGGGTCGCTGGGGACGTTGTTAGCCCTGGTGGCGGGGGCGATCGGGTTGGGATCGGCGATGGCGGGCCGGTGGGCCGGCATGTTCACCGGATTCGGTGTGGCGGCAGCAGCCTTCTATATCCCCAACATCATTCCGACCATTACCACGGGACTGATGTAAGCGGGCGGTACAGGCATGGTGTCGTGACGGCGGGACAGATCATGGCCCCGCCGTCACAATGAAGCAGAAGAGGGACAGATGAACGGCACATTTATTCCACGATATCTCGATAGCCTGCCCCAGATCTTTTGGTGGGAGATTGATGAGTTGGCCGTGCTCTTTGTGTGCATCTTTCTCGGCATTGTGACGAAGTTCCTGACCTACCTGATAGTGGTGGGGATCGTGAGCACGTTGATTTTGTCGAAAATGAAGAACGGGAAATCCGAGGGATTCCTCTTCCATTGGGCCTATTGGTCTGGTGTGCCCACGTTTCAGCTGACGGGATCACCTCACGGAACAACCCGAGAGATGATGGAGTAACGACGATGACAATCGAGCTGTGGAAATCAAAATTGCATAACGCCCAGGTCTTGAATCTGGTGTTCGCCGCCCTGGCAACAGTATTAGCGGTGGCGTTGGTGGCGAACGGATTTTTTCGGCAGAACGTCGCGGTTCATGTGGTGCCGATCAATCCGACGCAGGAATATTGGGCGAACGCAATGGGCGGCGACGAGTATTACAAAAAGTCCATTGCCATGGCCATGTTGCCCTGGATTGCCAATGTCACGCCGGCCTCTGTTGAGTTTCACCATCGGCAGCTTCTGCAGTGGGTACCGTCAAGCCACTATGGGCTTATGTCAGAGTCTCTCGGGGCGGAGGCCGTGTACGTGAAGACCAACAATCTCAGTCGTGTGTTTTTTGTGACGGCTAGTCGTGTGGACGGGGACGTGGCCGTGTTCGAGGGCATTGAGCGCCGATTTGTGGGAAAGAGCGAGATACGGGAAGAAGAGCGGGAGTACCGTATCTCGATGCGGTGGGATCAGGGCAGGCCGTGGGTGGTTGGGCTCTCTGCGGTTCATTTAGATCGTTCACGGCAGGATAGTCAATCAGATCCGGCAAAGGGGTAGGGGGAGACGTATGACATCCAGCGTGTATCGAGACTCGAAGCACCGGGCGATGGCGATGTGCGTCCTTGGCCTGCTGTTGTTTCTGTCTTGGGCCAAGTCGGTAGGAGCTGCGGTGGTGGTTGGTGATGAGGGTGCGACGTCCCTCACATTGTCTGGAAGAGATTTGAACGTCCTGACCTTTCCTGCCCCGATTACCATGGCGACGAGCTCTAGGGCGGATCTCAAAGCGAAGCCGGAAGGGCGCAACTTGATTGTCCAGGTGAAGACTGGCCCCGCTGATCTGGTCGTGATGGCCGGCGAGCAAACCTACGTCTTTGAGGTCGGGGTGAGCGTGTCGTTAGGCGCGCAGACCATTAGTATTGAAGATAGGCGCGTGGGGACTGTGGTCTATGACACGGATCCTGCTCGCCAAGCCGCTGACTATGTGGATGGGCTACTCGAGACTTTGCAGATGGCTGCGCGGGGAGCGTTACCGAAAGGGTATCGGCAGACGTCGATTGCCGAAGAACGGTATCCGAAGTGGCTTGAGCTGAAGGTGGTGCAGGGAATCGAGTATCGAGGGCCGAAGTACCGGGTGATTGTGTATCGATTGGTGAATACCGCGGGACACAAATACACACTGCGGGAACAAGAATTCCTGACCGGGGTTCAAAAAGCAATCGCCTTAAATCGCGAGGTGGTCGAGTCAGGGGAAGAAGTGGTGGTGTACCTGCTGGATGACGCACCGCCTGAACCGCCCAAACCCAAGCCCGAGCCGAAAGTGGATCCAGACGCAAAAAGCTAACCTCAGACCGGAGACCTAGGATGGCATCGATTAAACCGACGGAGAGCGCGATTCTCAACCCTGGCGACCCGATTCGTCCAGAGAAACCCGCTCCATCCAAACTGCTCGCGGGAGTGGTTCTGGTGGGTGGGTTCATCGTGCTGAGCATGGTGCTTCAGCAATTCCGAGGGAATCAACCGGGGATTGTCCGTGGGAAGTCTCCAGCCAAGACCGTGTCGATCAATCGCGAGGAAACCGACAAAGAAATTTATATGAAAGATGCCGGGGCCAGGATCGAAGCGTTGGAGCAGCAGCGGGATCAAATGCGGAGATTGTTGGAGCAGGACGGACGAGACAAGACCGACATTAAGACTCAGTTGAGTGACCTGCAGAAGCGGATTGAGTCAGTGGCGCGGTCTGGTGGCGTGGTCTCAGCCGGGACGAAGAGTGGCGCGTTGCCGCCGCTGCCGCCTCCGCTCAGTGCCACTCCCGTGGGTGGAGGAAGTGCGACGCCTGTCTCGGCCATGCCGGTTCCGAAAGGCCCCATTCCGGTGCAAAGCACCCCGAAACCGGCAGGCGGGACGCTACCGGCCCCTGGGGCCGGGGGCGGGTTGAACGAGGGGTTTCAGGTATTTCGGCCAGAGATAGTGCCTGGCGCCAAAAAGAACGAGAAGAAATTGTGGCTGAATACGGGGACGATTATTCCCGTCAAATTGCTTTCTGGCATGGATGCACCGGCCCGTTCGACGGGGGCGCAGGGTGGGGGCGCCTCCGCAAACAGTCCCTACCCGGTGCTGATGATGGTGCGTGACATCATGAAGCTCCCGAATGAGGCGAGGATTGATGCGAAGGACTGTTTCCTAGTGGGAGAAGGCTTGGGAGATTTGTCCTCGGAACGCGTGATGATTCGTGGCAATGCCTTGTCGTGCGTGAAGAAGAATGGGGAAGCGGTAGATATCGAATTGAAAGGGTTTGTGAGTGGGGAAGATGGCAAACAGGGAATGCGTGGGCGGGTTGTCTTGAAAGAGGGGGCATTGTTGGGTCGCACGCTGCTCGCTGGTTTTGTGTCAGGCATCTCCCGAGCCTTTATGCCCTACCAGTCCGGATTTTTCGTCGCACAAAGCCCGAGCCAAGCCTTCAACTTACCGCCGGCCGGGCCTGTGGCGATGTCGGGAATGGCCGGTGGTGCCGGTCGGGCGGCTGAATTGTTGGCTCGCCACTACAGCATGATGGCTGCCTCCATTTTCCCGGTGATTGAAATCGACGCGCAACGGGAAGTGGATTTCATCGTTGGGACAGGACGTGAGTTAGAGGGGTTCTTCCAGTAATTCGTAGTGTGAAAGGGGGCATGATGGCGATGAGACGATCCTATCAGCAGATAATCGCGGGGCTGGTGTGTGCCGTGTGTGTGTCGGTTGCGGGAGAGTCGATCCTGAGAGCCGAAACGGATGATGCCGTGAGGCCTATCAAAACGGTGATCGAGCAAAAGTTTCCTGGCATGAAAGTGTTGCGAGTGTCCAAGACGGAAATTCCTGGATGGCTCTTGGTGGAGAGCGACAGTGACCGGGTGGAAAACTATATGTACGTGCATGAGTCTGGGCGGTACGTGCTCTCCGGGGCACTCTTCGATATTCAAATGGGCCGAAATGTTACGCAAGAGTATGTGAGAGACCGTCAGCAGGCGCTCTTGGCCGGAATGGATACCTCGAAAACCATTCTGTTGTCCCCCATGCAATCGAAGTTGGAGCGTCCGGTGCTGGTCTTTGACGATCCAGACTGTCGGTTCTGTCAGCAGTTTCATCCGGAGGTGCAGAAGCTTGTTGAGGCAGGTGTTCCGGTGGCCGTGGTTCTGTATCCACTGGTACGGACGCATCCGGATGCCTATCGCAAGTCTGTCGCCATTTGGTGTGCTCCCGATCAAGCCGAGGCGCTGGGGCGCGCGCTGATGTCAAAACCAGTAATGGGTGAGGTAGGGGCTTGCAGTCATCCGATCGACGAAAACATCAAATTGGGGAAGCGTTTGGGAGTGAACTCCACCCCAATGGTATTTTTGCCAAATGGGCAATCGTTTGCCGGCTATCGTCCTGCCAGTGAAGTATTGGCTTTACTGCAGATAGAGGCCCAGCAGAAGTAGAGAAGTCGAGTGGGCGGATTCTGGAGGAGGCATGCGACATGATGTCTGGGTATATCAGGCGCTACATCACACGAGGCGGATCATGGTACGGCTTGGGATCTGGGGTAGCTATGGGCCTGTCTGTCCTTCTGGCGGGCTGTGGGGGCTATGAGTCTAATTTCAGTTGTAAGGGGTATCCGGATCAAGCGACGTGTGAGTCCGTCTCGGAAGCCTACGAGAAGCGGTTCTCTGCTGGGCAGAAGGTGACGCAGTACACGAAAGACCAAAAGGGCGTTGGACAAGACACCAGCTCAAGCTCTGGCCCTGGTCAGGTCACTCCTCCGATGATCTTCAGCGGCAAGACGGACAGCGCCATAGGCAAGCCGGTGATTACGCCGGTGTCGGCTCTTCGTGTGACGGTATTTCCATGGAAGGATACGAAAAAGCGCCTCCATGATCAGTCGCGGCACTATCTCATTGTCGACGAACCAGATTTTATTTTCGGACACATGGCGCAGGGGGTGAGTGCTGGGTCGAGTTCGGGGCATGGAAAGGATCTGTATCCGAGAATGGGGCGGATGGTCGAGAAACGAGACGGAAAGAGAACACCCAGTGGGAATGCGGCGGCGAACGCCATGACGGAGAATGTTCCTGAAGTTGGACAACGTTCGGCGCCGATGTCCGTGAACCCTCTTGGCTCGGGTGGCATCATGCCGCAGGGATTTCCTCAGCTCCCTCAGACCGGGGCGTCCAATTATCTGACCGATGATGGGCCGCTGCCACCCCAGTAGTGGAAGGAACCCAGAGGAGCGAATATGTCAACGATCCTTGAGTGGAAGGTAAAGCAGCTGGTCGATCGGACAGCCATCAGTGACTGGCTGCCCTATGAGGCTTGGGATGACACCAATCAGGTCTATCGATTGGATGATGGGCGCATCGGTGTGGTGTTTTCTAGCAAGCCCCTACTGGGATTGTCGGAAGAGTCTATTCAGAAGCTGACGAATCTCTTCGAGTCGGACCTGCCAATTGGAACCACGTTTCAATTCATGCTTCATGCGTCCCCCATTATCGAGCCATATCTGGACAATCACGTGATTCTGGCGCAACGAGGTCAGGCAGGGGAACGTTATGTAGCTGATGCGAGAAAGACCGCAGAGTTCTATCTGCATGCCAGAGATACACAACTGACGTCTAACCCACCTCTGCGCCCACGAGATTTCACGGTGTATGTATCCGTGGCGTTCCCAACGCAGGAATCGACGGCGCAAGGATGGGAAGACGAGCGGATTCATCAAGCGGTGTCGGGCATTGAGGGGCAATTGAACACGTTGGGATTATTGCCCGAGCGCGTAGGACCGCTGCAATTATTGAGTCTCTTGCATGTGTTGCTCAATCCGGGCCACAGCTGGGAGAGTCGGCCGCCGGCGTACAGCGACCAACTGCCGATACGAGATCAGGCGGTCCGTCTCGATACGAAGGCGACGCTTCGCACCAAGATGATTGAACTGGACGGAAAGTTTCTCAAGACGCTGACTGTTCAGTCCTGGCCTGTGCAGTGGCATGGCGGGAACAATCGCGAGTTGATTGGGAGCTTGATCCGGTTCACCGATCAAATTACCTGTCCATTTTTTCTGACGCTGAATGTGTTGAAATTTGACCAGGTCAAAGCGAAAGGCAAGTTACGAAAGAAGCACGTCATTATTAATCAGCAGGCCAGTGGGTTTCTTCTGGGGCTCATTCCCTCCCTCAAGTTCAAATTGGATCATTTCAATGGCGTCCAAGCGCAACTTGAAAATGGCAGACAGCTCATAGGGTCCTATTTCCAGGTCGTTCTGTATGGGGATACACCGCGACATGTGGAGGAGCAGACAGGCGCCCTTCGGGCTCTCTATCGGGCGAAGGATATCAACTTGCAGGAAGATCACTTCATTGGATGGAAAATCCTTATGACGGGTCTACCCCTCGGACTGCCGTCGGATGACAAAGCGCTCATTGATGGTCTGCGACGAATGAAGACTTACCATACCGAGGTCCCGGCGCATATTTGCCCCATTGTGGCTGACTGGAAGGGGGGAGGAGCTCCAGTGGTGCTGCTGACGTCTCGTTCAGGTCAATTGATCACCATGGATGTGTTCGCCAATCAACAGACGAATTACAACATGGCGATCGCAGCGACATCGGGGGCGGGTAAATCGTTCTTTATGAACAATTGGATCAAGAGCTACTTGGGTATTGGTGGCCAGGTGTGGGTCATCGATGCTGGCTTCAGCTACGTCAAACTTGTGGAGTTGCTCAAGGGGCAATACATCCAGTACGGCGCAAACGCTCAACGCCTTTGTTTTAATCCGTTCAGCAAACTTGTGCATTGGGGGAGTAATGCCGGCGGGGTTGACGATCCAAGTGACCGAGCCGATGAACTGGCGACCCTCAAAGCGTTGCACGCGCAAATGGCGTCACCTTCGCGCCCTCTCTCCGATGTCGAGCTCTCGTTCATCGAAGAGGCGATCATGCGCGTACTCGAAGGAGAGGGATGTGAGGGATGTCCGGATTCGGTACACAAGGTGTTGAAGAGCATGACTGATCCTCGAGCCAGAGATCTCGCGCGTGTGCTGGCTTCCTATGCGAGGGGGGGTATGTATTCCCATCTCTTCAACGGGGCGAACAACGTCAATTTTGAAAATGACTTTGTGGTGCTTGAACTCGACGGATTGAATGAACAGAAGCAGTTACGGTCAGTCATTCTCCTGCAGATGCAGATGAATATCCAGGCAGTGATGTACAAAAAGGAGAACCGTGGCCGGCGGAAATTCGTCATTCTAGATGAGGCGTGGGATTTGTTGTCTCAGGGAGGCAATACCGCTGCGTTTTTTGAAACCGGCGCGCGCCGGGTCCGGAAGTCCGGTGGCTCAATGATCACCATCACGCAGGGCATCAACGACTACTACGACAAGATGCGGGATGTTGGGCGCTATTTGCTTGAAAATGCGGAATTTGTGGGACTGCTCAAGCAAAAGACCGAAAGCATCGCGGCGTTTAGGAACAATGGGCGCATTGTATTGTCGGAAATGGAATACCGACTCCTGTCATCCGTCACAAAGACCACGGAGTACTCTGAGATTTTTATGATCACCCCATTTGGGAGAGGCATTTGCAGGCTAACCGTGCCGCGTGAGACACAGCTGTTGTTTACGACGAATCCGGATGAACTGTCGATGATTGATCGCGTGAGAAAAGAAGGACCAAAGGAGCTCTCCATCGATGAAGCTATTCAATGCATTATCGCTGCTGAACGTGCTCAAGCGGGCGCCGACAATCCTCGACTGGCTTGATCGGCATCGCTGGACGCATGTGGGGTTGATGTTGTTCTGTGGTGCGATTATTACTGCCGGCGTTATCGCCCCTTGGTATGAGGTCGCCGCTCGCATGAGCGGGAGTTGGCCGCACCATAACTTTTTCCTCATTCAAAAAGGGCAGCCCGTAGGACGAGGGGATCTCGTGGCGTTCATCATGCGGCGGGACTACGTGGAACGCGTGCAGCCAGGCCATTTACACCGTGACTATGCGGACGTGGGGAATCGGTGGATGAAACGAATCGTTGGAGTGCCGGGTGACCATATCGTGATCAAAGAGGACGAGGTCTATATCAACGGGCAATCCGTGGGGCGTGGATTTGGGATCGATCGTTACGGGCAACGGATCGATCTAGCGTCACTTCCGGAAGTTATTCCGGAAGGGGAATACTATGTGGCGCTGCCACACCCGCGGTCGTTCGACTCTCGGTACTATGGCCTAATTCGGAAGGCGGATATTCTCGGCACGGTGACACCACTCATCTAGCTAGGTCGGTAATACTCCATACAGACATTCTGAAATGGAGGTACCGTGAACGTATCGAGCGGTATTGTCTGTGTGGTAGCGGTCGCAGGGCTCTCCCTTCTGAGCATCGGGTCTTCTGTTTTCGCGGGAAACTCGCAATCAGCAGTACGTCCAAGTATCCCATCTCCTGAGGAGATGGCGCAGGACATCGCAAGGTACTCGCGCCAAGCGTTGCGGCATGGGCGTCCTCAGGAGTCACCAAAAGAAGTGCGCCGCGACGGCGTCTACCTTCTACTCTCCTTCTCGTTACCGAACGACACCTTCAAAGACTACCTGCGAGAGGCGAAATTACTTGGCGCCAAGGTGCTCTTGCGTGGACTGGTGCAGGATTCGTTCAAGGTTACACAGGAGCGGATCAAGCATCTGTTCTTCACCGGGGATCATCCAGATGACTCACTGCTGGTTGGAATCGGGATTGATCCAGTCATTTACCGGACGGTTGGTGCGGCAGAAGTTCCGGCCCTGGTGTTTGTGAAAGACGAGAAATTCCTAATAGCGAGCGGAGGAGCTTCGGTCGCGCATCTCCTGACGTTGTTGTCGAAGGAACAGGCCGGTGTGACGCCATGGATCGAATGGTTCGAGCGCCGGCACCGAGGGTTTCTTCAGGGGGGGCCGACGGAAGAAGCTCCGCCACAGGTTCCGACCATTGGGCGGAGTGTGAAGGTGCAGGGCGACGCACGTGGAGCCGACATCGCGGAGCGGGACATGATCGATGTGATGAAGGAGCGGTTGGCGAAGGCGGACTGGCCGGATATTCAACGGCGGTCTGGCGACGCCCTCAAACGTCAGTTCGCAAAGGGCCCAGGGTTGGCCCTTCCGCATGCCGAAGAAGCGAGGGTCGTGCTCGTTGATCCAACGGTCGAGTATCCCGAGGATATTAAGGACCCCACGACGAACACGGTGTTGATCAAGTCCGGCACCAAAATTAATCCCTTCGACAAGGTACGGTGGATTCGAACTCTGGTGTTTTTCGATGGCACCAGTTCCTCGCAGGTAGGTTGGGTGCAGCAGTATTTAAAAGAGCATGATCCGAAGTTTGTGAAGCTGATCATCTCTGACGGCGACGTGCAGAAAGTGATGGAGCAACTTCATCAGCGGGTCTATTGGGCGAATCCTCTGCTTGTCAGTCGCATGGGGGTCGGTGCGGTACCCAGTATCGTCTCTCAGCTAGGTCGGCATCTGCGGGTGGAGGAGGTGGCGATTCATGAATAAGCTCTCGAAAAGACGGATACAGCATATGCTGCTGCTGGTCTGCCTGAGTTGTGTCCTGATCAGCGTGGCGACTCTGTGGCCGTCGGGCTCCGCAGAGGCGGTGTGCACGACAGGGACCAATGTGTTGGCGAATAGTCTCGCTACGACGTGTTGGGAGTGCATGTTTCCCATTTCTCTCAGCGGGGTCACGGTGTTTAACCTGGGAGAAGATTTTACCGAACCGGCCATCGGTCCTGGACACGCCCCGTTTCCGCCGCAGTTGTGTGGGTGTGTGTGTCTTGGTCCGATCTGCATTCCTGGGCTACCTCTGGGCATCTGGGAGCCGAAGAATCTTGTCGAGGCGGTCCACGATCCACTGTGCTTTCCGACGCTCGGTGTGTCTTTGGCCGGGGGGTTCAGTTACATCGGGCGTGGCATGGCTACGACACAGATGGACTCCGAGCTAAATTATGCCTTTTTTCATGTGCATTATTTCGTTTTTCCCCTATGGGCCATCGTTGGTATCGGAATGGACATTCTGTGTCTGAATCCTACCGGGATTGCAGACGAAATCGATTTGGCCTATGCCTCCGAGATTGATCCCTTGTGGGACGACGACCTGATTTCACTCATTCTCTTTCCAGAGGCATTGGTCCTGGCCAATCCGGTGGCACTCGCGGCCTGCGCGGCCGATTCGTTAGCTGCAGCAGTCGGTTTCCCAATTGATCCGCTGTTCTGGTGCGCCGGGAGCTTTGGATTCATGTATCCGCCGACTGGGCATGTCTCAGGAGCGGATGGGGACCTCAAACCTGCCGCGCTGTCGATGACGCGATTGTTAGCGAAACTGGCCCGCGCGGGAACAGAGTTTTGGACCTCCGCTAATGGTCCGCTGCTGTGTGAGGACATCCCGACCGCACTCATTGTGAAAAGCCAGTACAAGTTTCAATTACTCTGGCCGATTCCAAACACAGGACTCCCTCCCCCGTGCTGTCAGCCTCTAGGACGGACACTCATGATGTGGGGGCTCGGGAAAATCGTGCCAGCCGTTGGAGAGGATTTTGTGTGGCTGCTATGGAAACGACAAAACTGCTGCATGCTCTAGCTTGGTATTGCGTGACCTTCTGCTCGGTGGGAGGGGTGAGCAGCGCTGTGCTGGCCGCTGAGCCTCCTGGGTCTCAGACTTTTATCGACCATCCCAGGCAGGGGTGGTTCTCTTATCAGGACCCGTCAGCCGAGGCAGAGGAGGACGCAGAAGAGAGTCCTGTCCCCGTTACGATGGATAGCTTACCACCAGAGGCTTGGCTGGACCCGTCGAAGTACCGAACTCTGTTTAAGGGGCTTTCGGTCGAGGGCGTGAAGTTGAACGCCCTTCCGATGACGGTATTGCGTGAACTGGTGTCGGCCAAGAAGGAACGCGCGTTGGATCATCCTTCGGTCGAGAATGTGACGACTTACATCAAAGTGCAAAAGGAAGCGTATGACCGCTCGCAACGCTTCACCGATGCATGGCAGATCGCCATGTACACGGACCCCAAACTCGACTATGCGTCGCAACACCCCACGTCCACCTATGGGCATAGCGTCGAAGCCGAGATCAAGCGGAACACCGAAGAGCAGCTTCTGGCGGGCACAGCCGACCGGGTCGGACTGTTCTTCTTCTTCACCTCGACCTGCCCGTTTTGTCAAGAACAGTCCAAGGTATTGAAGGTCTTTGCCGATACCTACGGACTGACGGTGAAACCTGTGTCGCTGGACGGGGTGGGATTGCCGGAGTACCCGCAGCCCGCCACTAACAATGGCATGGCGGAGAATGTGGGCGTGCATATGGTGCCCATGATTTATTTGGCAATTCCTGAGGAGAACTTCTTAAAGCCGCTCGGAGCCGGTCTCATGACGAATGCGGATCTACGGGAGCGCTTGCTGGTGTTGTTGCGTAACCGAGGATTGTTGGGCGAGCGACGGTCTCAGGGATAAAGGACACACGATGCGAAGCAAACTGATTCTGGTGGGAGTGTGTATGTGGGCAGTACTGGTCTGGCCTCCCCTGGTACAGGCGCAGTCGATGAATGATGCCCTTACGAACATGTTCACGTCGTGGGGTGTCGGGATCACGAGTCCTCCAGGTGCCTACGAAAGTCAAAGTCGAGGCTACTTCAGCGGCGGCGGGGTCTCGGTCCGTTTGTGGCAGGACCCGATGCGGTTGTGGTCGATTGCCCCGCCGCGATTGAGCGTGGGCTGCCAGGGCATCGACGTTTACCTGGGCTCGTTTTCCTACGGCAAACTAGATCGGTACGTCCAATTGCTGCAGCAAATCGGGACCGGTGCCGTCTTGGGGTACGCTTTCCAGCTGGCGATGAAAGCCATTTGTGAAGACTGCGCGGACGTGCTCAACAAGATTGAAGCGGCTGCGAGAGCGCTCAATGCTGCGGGACGGATCCAACCCTGTCAAACGGGGATTGAATTGGGCAAAGCGCTAGCCGGGAACGAAGCCTCCAAACAAAAGCTCGCGAGTCGATTCGGCGATGCCTGGCAGAAGATGAAGGAAGCGGGCGGCGCCATTGGAGACGTGTTTGAAGATCGGGATACCGTCAAGAACCAGTCGAATGCGGATGCGGCCTCAGCATTGAAAGGCACGGAATACGATGTCACTGGCAATCTGGTGTGGGATGTCCTGACGCAGGCTGGCCTGGATCAGAATCTCATCGTCATGGTGATGTCGGTCACCGGGACCGTTATAGTCGGGAACGATGGCGATGTTCAAACCCGCGATCCGACGATGACCTTCGAACAGCTGGTCGATAGTCATCTGGGCGACGTGGTGAAAGTGTTTAATTGTGGGGGCGACTCGGAATGTTTGAACCCCACGATTACTGACGCGACCGATATCGAAGGATTCGAGAGTCGCGTGTATACGTCCATGAGTAACCTGATCGAAGACCTCTACTCCGGCTCAGCTATCAGCGCGACAGATCAGCAAATCATCAACATGACCCCGGTCCCCATTCTGACCATGCTCGCCGATTATGGGC
>OCTV010000037.1_pt1 | contig 44602 bp, 37 predicted proteins | sample 1539101 | NCBI WGS metagenome assembly OCTV01 (sample SAMEA3991422, study PRJEB22521) | metagenome | biome: anthropogenic terrestrial biome; feature: sewage plant; material: sludge | place: Sweden | collected 2012-09-26 | reverse complement strand
CGATATTCCAGTGTCCATCGACCACGCAGAGCCCGTCGCCGATGGAGCGGAGGACCGTCTGCAATTTATCCCGTTCCCCGGCGAGCTGGCTTTCCGACGTGCGACGGAGTTGCTCGTTCAGCTCCTGCATTTCGCGCGACGACAGCGCGATGGAGCGTTCCAGGAGTTCGTGCCCCTGGTCGGACTCTAGATAGCTCTGGTTCACCCGTTCGAGGAGCTGTTGCCAGCCGTCGAGCGAGGTAGGCACGGTGGCCTCGTCCAGCCCGATGCGCTTCAGTTGTCGTTTAAGCAGCGGATGCATGGATATTAGTGTTCGGCAATGGTCGTGAGCGTCATGGTTTGGTTATGCAGGTCGCAGGCGCCGCTCTTGTAGGGCGAGATTTCGCCATAGGAGTAGAAGCCGATTTGCCGGCTGCCTTTCGGCAGAATCTCCAGTGTGGCTTCGATTTCCTCTTCGGTCCGCTCACCAAGCACCAGGCGCCGGCCGACACAGCTGATGGCGATGGAGAGCGTCGGCGAATCGGCGTGTGAACCGTTGTGGTGATCGAACGTGAGCGTGGCGGCTTCGGATGCGCCCTGAATCAGCCGATCGAAATTCGCGCGCATCAGCTGCGCGAAGACCCCTTCGGGAATGTCTCCGGCAAACGTCATGGATTGGGTGGCTTCGTCCACGGCCAGAATGGTGCGGACCAGGACTTTCCCCTCTGCCTGCGAGGTTCTGATGGCAAGAGGGAACAGGAGCCCGGTGGCAGGCAGTCCGGAGGCGCGATCCCCCAGATATGCTTTGTAGAGCCCCAGTGCGGGGCGGCCGTCCAGCTCATAGAGCACGTTGCCGATCGATTTGGTGACCTGACGTTCCGGGCCGAATTTATCCCAGCCCCCCTTCGAGCCATGTCCAAGCCGGATGTGGTCGCCATAGAATCCGACGGCGGTCACGTAGCCGCTTTGGGGCGTGCGATCTGTCAACACCCATGTTCGTTTGAAGTGAGTCCCATCGCCCGCCAGCCCGCCGGTGACGACAACGGCCTCTCCCAGCGTGTCATTGAGTCCTTTCACGAGTTCGCTGCCGTTGACATTCAGGCCGTCGGATAGGACCAGGACGCCTCGCAGCGAAGGTTGTCTGAGCTGTGCGGCGATCGCGCGTCCGGCGGCGTACGAATCGTTTGGGGAGTGCACTGCCGCGTGCGCCGTGCGGATCGGGGTGTCGTCGAAGCGCACGGCGGCGACGGCCATGCTGTCATCAGAAATTTCGCATCCGTGAATTTCGCCTGCCGTCGAACAGCCCATCACGTGACTCCGGGGGCAGGCGTCGACGACCTCGCGGATGCGATGCGGAGCATCGATCAAGTCCGGGGCTCCGAAGAGCAGGACGAGGGTCTCCTCCGAATCCAGTGTGGCGAGCGACGCAGGAGAGAAGGAACTACCGGTTTTGATGGAGAAGGTGGCGACATGCATGCGAGGGTTCTCCTTCTAGTTGCCTGATTGCTGTCGTGCGATCATCGTGAAGGTGGTCTCATCGGAGCTGTTCGGCTGCGATTCCGTATCGGGTGAGCCGCTCCTGTCTACGGAGATCGTGAACCAGAAGGTCGTGCCTTGTCCGGGTGTGCTGGTGAGGCCGAGTTGTCCGCCCATCATGCCGACCAGTTGCTTCACGATGGCGAGTCCAAGTCCGGTGCCGCCGTATTTTCTCGTCATCGATCCGTCCGCCTGAGAGAAGGAGTCGAAAATCTTTTCCTGAGCATGCAGCGGAATGCCGATGCCCGTATCGGTTACCTCAATGCGCACCCGTCCCTGATCACCTTCGTCCGGTCGCACGAAGACCGCCACATTTCCCGTCTCGGTGAATTTGAGGGCATTGCCGACCAGGTTGGTCAGAATCTGACGGAGCCGGTGCGGATCGCCGTGGACCATGTCCGGCGATTCCGGCGCAATGGTCACGCTCAGCGTCAGTCCCTTTTTTCGAGCCTGTTCGTGATAGAGCCCGATGGTTTCGGTGAGCATCTGACGGAGGCCGAAGGGGATGTATTCCAAGACCAGGCGGCCGGCTTCGATCTTGGAGAAATCCAGAATGTCATTGATGATGTGCAACAGGCTGGTTCCCGAGTTGTGTACGGTGTCGGCGTATCGGCGTTGTTTGTCGTTCAGCGGGGTCGTCAGGAGGAGTTCGGTCATGCCGAGGACGCCGTTCATGGGGGTTCGAATTTCATGACTCATGTTGGCCAGGAATTGGGATTTGGCCAGGCTGGCAGCCTCGGCCGCCTCCTTCGCGCGACGGAGGCGCTCTTCCTGCTGTTTTCGCTCGGAAATGTCCTGCACGAAGATGGTGAATTGCTGCGTCCCGCCGATGGCGAGACAGCTCATGGCGATTTCCACGGGGAAACTTGTTCCCTGGCAGGTGTGGCCCAGCATTTCACTACGCCGGTTGAGGATGGCTCCGGGGACTAACCCCGCGTACGGAGTGATGGGGCCTGGTTCAGTTGAGGGGTATGAGGCGGATACGTAGGTGGTCAGGAATTTTCCGATCGCCTCGGTCCGCGGGACGTCAAACATCAACTCAGCCTGGGTGTTCCATCCGGTTATGGTCCCCGCGGCATCCGTCGTGATCACGGCGTCGAGGGCGGTTTCGATGATCATACGAGTTCTGGCCTCGCTTTGCCGGACCTCATTTTGTGCGAGTTCATTGACCCGCCAGAAGTAGAGCAGGGCCGCACATTCGGCCAGGATGAAACCGCCATGGATCAAGGCCCAGGTCCAGGGGTGTGTTTGCCCTTGGGCATGTCCGTACACCATGTCGGGCATGAGCGTGCCCACCACCCCGTGATCGAGGATGATAAATTGGAGCCCTACGAGAAACGGAAACCAATCCTGGTACAGCACGATGACGGACATCATCACGAAAAAATGAAAGTGCAGTTCGATTTGACCCCCGGAGAGGTGTACCAGGAGGGCCGAAGCTGTCATGAGCCCGCAGGTGGCGATGGCAGATTGGAGACGGCGGCGGACAACGGAAAGCCGTGCGGCGACGGCGATGAAGGCAAGGAGCCCTCCTCCCCCGAGATAGAGGGAGGGACTTGCCTCCATGTAGATACCGAACATCGGCACGCTCAGCACGTGGAGCCAGAGGATCGAAAGAATTCCCCTGTGACGGGAGTTCCATGCCGGTTCGGCCAGTGCATCTCCCTTGGGCAGACTTGCCAGCAGATCCATAACGAAAGAGCCCATGAGTTTCAGTTAGTTGTGGCGATTCGCCTGGCCGCGCTCTTTCGCGCAGTCGTAGGCCTTGGCACGCCTGTATCGGTACAAATCAGCCGAAACTAAAGAGAAAATGAGCGTAGGGAGGTACAGGAATTAATAGGAGCGGGTGGTGACGAGCATGGCGGGGCAGTGACGGATGCCGGCCCGACGAGATGCGGGTTTAGTGGTGGTGGTGATGGCACTCTGGGCCGTGAACATGGGTCGGCTCCTGGGGGGGCGGGGTCAGTTGGCCCGGGAGCACGATCCGGCCGGCTTCGTGCTGTTTGGTCAGATGCTCTGCAATCTCGGGGTGGAAGGTTTTGACGTAGCCGATCATGCCGTTCAGGAAGCGGCGTGATTGAAAGTCCTGGCCTGAAAACTCTGTGAGGATCGCGACCGCGCGATCGAGAATTTCCGGGGCTGAACCAGCATCACTCACCTGTTGAGGCTGTTGTTTGACGAACGTGTCGTATTCCTTCTTGAGTCGTTCCGCGAACACCGGCATCGGGGCCGACGGCACATGAAGGGGGCTCAAGGTCCGACGAAGGGCTTGGATGGCGGCAAAGACTTCGGCATCCTGGCCGTCTCGCCGGTCGTGGAAATAGCCGAAGGTGACGACCTCGATGAGGTTGAACAGCGCGGCCGCCTTTTCGCCTCCCGCCACACTCAGTTGCCGGTAGAGCTCCCGCCGGACCGGGGCAAACTGCTCGCCCAACCGCTTCTGCTGGTAGTCACTCCCGGTGTCGAGATAGTCGCAGTCAGGAGGACAGGAGATTCTCGTCAGTCGATGTTCCCCGCAGCATTGGCTGCAGATCAAACCGGTGAGGGCGGGACAGGAACGTTTGCCCTTGCGTTGCTTGCAGTAGACACATCGGCTCATTTGCGAGGAGATCCTTCCTTGTCGGATTTCTTGGGTTCGACGAATCCATAGTCCGCCAGTGTGCGTTTGGCCCGATCACCCGATGAAGCCGTCGGCGATTCGAGGCCGTTCACCTCGGCGGCATTGGAGTCTTGGTAGGGGACGAGAATCAGGTGGTTGACTCGGTCGATTCCCACATCGGATGGGCCCGGCAGGTATTCCGCGATCACCTGGAATTTCCCGTTCGGGAGCATGCGCCAGATCTTGCCCTTCGTCCCATCCGAGACATACATGCTGCCCCACCGGTCGAAATCCACGCCGCTGAGATTCTGGAATCGGGCGGTAAAAAATCCGTTCGATGCCAGTTCTGTGAGCGCACCTTCCGGGGTGATGTCGAAAATCTTTCCGGAATCATAACTGACCACCACCACATGCCCGGTCTTGGGATGCACGGCGACTCCGGAGGGGCCGGCCAAGTGGGCACCAGAGACATACAACGACAACGTCAATGTCGGCCCCAGATCCACGCGGTAGATCGCGTTGCTGCCCTGGTCGGCTAGGTAGAGATGGCCTTGGCCATCGGAGGCCACATCGGTGAGGGACTGGGCGGCGCCGCCGGCTGCGGGGCGTGGGAGCGCCAGAGTAGCGAGGGGTTTACTCGTCGTCTTGTCGAAGGCGCGCAGGGTATCCAGGTCGGTGACGTAGAGGACGTCATCGACGACCACCATGCCCTTGGGGGCATGGAGCGTGACGTCTCCACGGCCGCCCTCAATGAACTTGAAGGCGGTGATCCGGCCGTCGTCGCTCAGCTTGGTAATGAATCCATTGTTATCCCGGGCGTCGGCTTCCCCGTTGATGTTCGAAATGTAATAGGACCTCGTCGCCGGGTCGGCCAGAAAACTATGCGGAGACTCCAGTCCGCTCACTTGGAGCGCCCAGGCCCAGGGGTGATGGAGCAGGATTCCAATGGCCAGAGCGAGCGCCAGACCGAGACGGCGGCGGCGCAGTAGCCGTGTGAATCTGTTGTGGCGGATGGTCCTGGAATTCATGAACGAAGGTGTCGCACAGAGGATTCTGTAGATGCATCGTAGCCAAGGGCCTCGGAGACTGTCAAGGAAGCCGCAGGTCGGTGCATGGAGGCGCGACTGATTGCGAAGTGGCTGCGACAGGAGAGGAGCGGTGGAATATCGCTTCCTAACGGGGCGTTGTCGGTGGTCTACGCGGAGCCGCCAGCGTTGACTTGTTGAAAAATTGCCTGCTATGGTGCCGACACTTTTTGATTCTATTCAGGCCAGGGAGGATATCGTGGCAGCTCGAATTATCGATGGAAAAGCGTTGGCACAGCAAGTCCGGGAACGACTGGCTGTAGAGTCGGCCGCGGTGCTGGCCAAAACAGGAGTCAAGCCGGGACTGGCGACGATTTTGGTGGGAGACGATCCTGCGTCGCACGTGTACGTCAGGAATAAACAGAAGGCCTGCGAATTGGCAGGGATCTATGTGGACGATCACAAGTTGCCGGCTAGCACGACGCAAGCAGAGCTGCTGGCATTGATCGAAAAGAAGAACGCCGATCCGAAGATTCACGGCATCTTGGTCCAGCTGCCGCTGCCCAAGCACATCGAGAGCCGCGTGGTACTGGAGGCGGTCTCGCCGAATAAGGATGCCGACGGGTTTCACCCCTACAACTTCGGACGGTTGGTCGAAGGCAACCCGGTCTTCGAAGCCTGTACGCCGAAGGGGGTCATCAAGATGATCGAATCGACCGGCGTGTCGATCGAAGGCAAGCGCGCCGTGGTCGTCGGACGGAGCAATATCGTCGGCAAACCGTTGGCGCTGATGTTGCTCCAACGCAATGCCACCGTTACGATTTGCCATTCGAAGACGAAGGACCTTGCGGCGGTCTGCCGTGAGGCCGATCTGCTGTTGGTGGCGATCGGGAAAGCCAAGTTCGTGACGGCGGATATGGTGCGAGAGGGTGCGGTCGTGATCGACGTGGGCACCAACAAGCTGCCGGACGGCAAGCTCTGCGGCGACGTGGATTTCGAGCCGGTCAGCCACAAGGCCGGGTGGATCAGTCCGGTTCCCGGCGGTGTCGGACCGATGACGATTGCGATGTTGCTCGACAATACGGTTGAATCTGCTAAGAGAATGGCAGGGATGAAATAGGGTTGATCGAGAGGCTGCCGGCTCATTTGCTCGCCGGTGAGCGCCCACGTGATGCCCGGCATCCCTCGCATCGCATCACGCGCGGCCCCGGAAGGCCCTCGTTGGGCCAGCGGCTTGTCCGTTGCGACAGTGGAGAAGGGCAGGTAAGGATCGAGATGTATAGGAGACTCGCATGAGCCGAGAGCCGCGGCGACTCAAAGACGTATTGGCCCAGGGACAATTTTCCGTGACGGTGGAATATAATCCGCCGAAGGGCACGAACCTGACCCATGTGGTCGAGAGTGCCAAGGCGCTCGTCGGACGTGTGCATGGAGTGAACGTCACCGACAACACGGCCGCGATCGTGCGTGCCGGGTCCTTGCCGGTCTGCCGTGTGTTGTATGAGTTGGGGCATGACCCGGTGATGCAGCTGACCTGTCGGGACCGTAATCGGATCGCGATGCAATCCGATCTCATGGGGGCGCACATTCTGGGCATCCGGAACATCCTCTGTCTGACCGGAGACTATCCCACCGTAGGCGACCATAAAGAAGCCAAGCCGGTGTACGACCTGGATTCTGTTCAAGTCATGCAGCTGGTCACGGGATTGAATAACGGGAAGGACTATGCGGGCAACAAGCTCGACGGGTCCACCGCTTTTACGATCGGCGGGGCCGTGACTCCCGAAGCCGATCCGCTCGGCCCGATGTTGGTCAAGTTCGAGGTCAAAGTGCGGGCGGGCGCGGAGTTCTTTCAAACCCAGGCGATTTATCAGCCGGAGCAGTTCAAGAAATTCATGGAGGCGGTGCGTCCATTCAAGGTCAAGGTGCTGGCCGGAATTCTGTTGCTCCGTAGCGCGAAGATGGCAGAATTCATGAACGCCAACATTCCCGGCGTCTGTGTGCCGCAGGACATGATCGACGAAATGCGCGCGGCGGGGGACAAGCGGGCACTCGATGTCGGTGTCGAGATTGCCGTGCGCACCATCAAAGCTGTGCGGCCGTACTGCGACGGAGTGCACATCATGGCGATCAAGTCGACGGAACGGCTGCCGGAGATTCTCACGAAAGCAGAGCTGGGGTAATGACCGTTCCCGACTTGCAGAAGTGCAAGCGCGACAGGCGGAAGATCGCGGTTGTCACCGCGTACGACGCGTTGTTTGCGCGCATGGTCGAGCAGGCCGGGATTGACGTGATCCTGGTGGGCGATTCCCTGGGGGTGGTGGTACAGGGCAAGTCGAATACCCTCTCCGTCACGATGGAGGAGATGCTGTACCACACGAAGCTTGTAGCCGGAGCCGCTCAGCGGTCGTTGGTCATCGGCGATATGCCCTTTCTGTCTTACCAGGTCAGCCAGGAGGAGGCGCTTCGAAACGCCGGCCGGTTCATTCAGGCCGGAGCCCATGCCGTGAAGCTGGAAGGGGGAGCTGCGGTTGCGGACCGTGTGTCGGCGATCGTGAAAATTGGTGTCCCGGTGATGGGGCACCTCGGGATGACGCCCCAATCGGTCCATCAGTACGGCGGGTATAAGGTTCAGGGGAAGGGCAAGGATCGGGCGCAGCAACTGCTTGAAGACGCGCAGGCGTTGGAAGCTGCCGGGGCCGTAGGGATCGTGCTGGAAGCGATTCCTGCGGGGTTGGCGAAGACCGTGACGGAGGCACTCACGATTCCGACGATCGGCATCGGGGCCGGCCCGCATTGCGACGGTCAGGTGTTGGTGCTGTATGACCTGCTGGGTCTATTCGATGAGTTTGTGCCGAAGTTCGTCAAACCCTACGCGCATCTCAAGGTCGATGCTCTGCAGGCTCTCCGCCGGTACAAGGATGAGGTTGAGCAGGGCACCTTCCCGTCCGATTCTGAAAGTTATCACTAGCCCGTTGCCGTTCCCCCCAACTTCGATCCCGGATGGAATCAATCCCTACCGTTGCCAGCAGCGACGGTGCTGTTTACTTCTCAACGCGGACTCGTCGGCTGAGCTGCTTGAACCATCTAGGGCGTTCCTGACCCTACCAGGAGCGATGAATTGCTCAGGGGGTCTTGTTCACTGATGGCCCGTTGCCATAGTGTCTCAATCGAATACGCACGCCTGGCCGGCTGTTGTCCTCCATCCACACTGTGACGTCATCGGCGAATGTGACGGTATCAAGCCCCATGTAGGGAGTGGGACTGTTCTGCAGGCGCAGGAGCCCGCTACGGACAAGGTTGTGCGCGGCTATTTCATTGCCGAGTGCGCGTTTGAGATGGGCGGCGGCGAACTGGATGAGGGCTTGGAAGAAATTGCCCGCCGTCGTCTTGCGTCCACACGCGTGCCATAAACCCTCGAACACTTCGTGCGCTTCCCACCAATAGAAAAAGTTGTAGAGATCGATCGCATGCAGATAGTCCTCCGAGTTCGACCATTGGTGGTGTTCAAACGGGCGCGGGCGCGGCTCCGGCTCTGCGAAGGAATGCCCCAGTGGATCGCGGTGTGGATGCGGAGTCAGGCCCGGGAGGAATCGGTAGGTAGGCAGCGCCCTGCTACTGTAGCGGGGCCAATCGATCGTGACCGGCAGCTCACTTGCCTCCACGCGTCTCCTCGCAACGCACTTGGAAGACCTTCCGGTCCTCCAGTCGCACCGCGGTGAGCCGTCGCCCATACACGCAGCCGCTGTCCAGTCCGAGCAGGTTCGGTGTGAGATGAAGACCCATCGCCGCCCAATGCCCGAACACAATCGTGGCGGTCGCACTTCGTCGGTTTGGGACATCGAACCAGGGGTGAAATCCCTGGGGTGTGAGTTTCGGCGGGCCGGAGAAGGTTGATTCCATGATGCCATTGTCGGAGCAGGTTCGTAGCCGGGTCAACACCTTGATGATGGTGGCAAGGCGCACCGGGCCTTTCAGATCGGGCGCCCATTGTAAATGGTCGCTGGGGTGGAGGGCGCGGAGCGTTGTGTTGAACTGTTCCCCCCGCAGTGCCGTTTCTGCCTCCATGGCGAATTGCTGGGCCTCCTCGATCGTCCAGTGCGGCAAGAGCCCCGCATGGACCAGTACATAGGAGCCCTCCCGATAGAGCAACGGCTGCTGTCTGAGCCAGGCCGTGAGTTCGTCGCAGTCCTGGGCATCGAGGATTTGGGTCAACGTATCGTCGCGCCGAAAGGTTGTCAGGCCGGTCGCCACGGCAAGCAGGAACAGGTCGTGATTGCCGAGCACGGTGACCGCAGCCGGCCCGAGGTCCCGGATATAGCGAAGGACACCAAGCGAGTCCGGCCCGCGATTGACGAGATCCCCCACGAACCAGAGACGGTCCTCTGCCGGATTGAATCCGACCGTCTTGGTGAGCTGTCTGAGCGAGGCAAAGCAGCCTTGTACATCGCCGATTGCATAGGTAGCCATGAGTGCGTGCAGACTAGCGCGGACGACGTTCATTCGCAAGTCGCGAGAGCCGGTCGAGCGGTTGGTTTATCGGGCGGAGCGCTGTCGTAGTTCCGAGGTGATCGCGGCGCAGGCGAACTGATGGGCTTCGATGAGTTGCGACAGAAGGTGCGCAGCCTCGTCGATCCTGGCAAGCCGTCCAAGGGTCTCCAATTCTTTGCAATGGGCGGCGGTGGCCAGGACGCCGAGCTGGGCGCTGCTGGACTTCAAGCGGTGGGCGGCCTGAGAAAGGGCGACCGAATCCTGTGACTGCACGGCGGAGCGAATCTGTTCCACCAGCAGGCGGGAATCATCCAAGTAGGTTGCCAGCACGCGGGCTAAGATGTCGGGCCGTCCCGGGCGTTGGAGCGACAGAATCGCATCCCAGGCAGTCTTGTCGATGGTTGTCGAAACCGGTGCTTCCTCTGTGGCGGCCGGTTCGTCGGCGTCGGTGGTATGGGGGGAGGAGGCCTGGTCGGTCTCGCTTGCCTTGGCTGGTTGTGGCGTCAACCATTGCGTGAGGACGGCGTGTAGCTGCGCGACGGTAAACGGTTTGGTGAGATAGTCGTCCATCCCGGCGGCCAGGCAACGGGCGCGATCGCCTTCCATGGCATTGGCGGTCAACGCAATGACGGGCACATGGCGGCGGTCGCTCGCTGTCGCTTCTTGCCGGCGAATGGCTGCTGTGGCGGCAAAACCGTCCATCTCGGGCATCTGGCAGTCCATGAGAATGAGGTCGAACCGGCCGGTTGTGGCTGCCTCGACGGCGGCCCGTCCGTTGGGTGCGATCGTGATGCGACATCCCAGCATCTCCAGCATGGAGGACGCCACATCCTGGTTGACGGGGTTATCCTCGGCCAGGAGGATGTGGGCTTCGACGCGTGGTCGCGGGGCCGCTGAGGATTGCGGACTTGGCGTCACTGTTCCGGCGGAGCCTCCGAGCACCTGCGTCAGGCAGCCTTTGAGCAGTGACTGTCGCACCGGCTTGCGCAGAAAGCTATGAAAGAGCCGGTGGGTTACGTCGCTGTCGTCCGAGAGACGCTCCACTGAGCTGAGTGCGATCAGGGGGAGGTTCTGATAAGCCGCCTGGTGTTTGATGGAACGCGCGAGATCGACGCCGTCCCGCCCAGGCATTCGAAGGTAGAGGATGGCCATGTCGATTCGATGCTGCGTGTGCTGGAAGTGCTCTAATTGGAGGAGCGCGTCGTCGGCAGACTCCGCCGTGAAGACCGTGGCTCCCCAACTCCGCAGGTGGGTGGCCAGAATCTCCAGATTTGTCCGTGTGTCATCGACGATCAGGATCTGCCGTCCGGCGAGCGGAAGGTATATGGCCTGAGAGCTCCCGAGCCTGACAGTGAATGTGAACGAGAACGTCGTGCCCTGACCGAGCGCACTCACCAGGCCGACTTCACCACCCATCAGCTGTACCAGTTGTTTGACGATCGCCAGGCCGAGCCCGGTGCCGCCGAATCGCCGGGTGGTGGAGCCGTCGGCCTGGGTGAACGCCGTGAACAGTTGGGCCTGAGCGGCGTCAGGAATGCCGATGCCGGTATCGCGCACCTGGCAAGCGAGTGTGAGGGTGTCCGCATGTTGCTCTGCCAGCGCAAACGCGACCGTCACCTCCCCCTGTGTCGTGAACTTGATGGCGTTGCCGATCAGGTTGAGCAGAATTTGGCGCAGGCGTACAGGGTCTCCCACGAGACTATCCGGCACGTCGGCGGGGATGAAGTAGGTCAACTCCAGGTTCTTGTTGCCGGCCGACCCGGCAAACAGTTCGACTGCCTCCTCGACGACCTGTCTCAGGCCGAACTCCACCTGCTCGAGTTCAAGCTTTCCCGCTTCGATCTTGGAGAAATCCAGAATGTCATTGATGACTTCGAGGAGGGCCACGCCTGAGCGGCGGACGGTTTCCAGCAGCGACTGTTGTTTGGCCGACAGGCTGGTGCTCAGCAGCAGTTCGGTCATTCCGAGGACGCCGTTCAGTGGCGTGCGGATTTCGTGGCTCATGTTGGCCAGGAACCTCGACTTTGCCACATTGGCCGCCTCGGCCGCTTCCTTGGCCGAAACCAACTCCTGTGCCGCCAACTTAAGCGGCGTGATATCGGAGGCGATGCCGAGGTAGCCGGTGATCCGGCCATCCGCCTCCCGCAGTGCCGTGACATTCAACAGTACCGTCTTCCTGGTGCCATCCTTACACACGTACGCCCACTCGTGCTCGTTGGGGAGATTCCGCCGGCATTTTTCGACGAACACGTCGAAGCCCGGTTCGATCGTGCTGCCTAATTCCTTGGAAAATTGACGTGCCCGCGCGACCACTTCGTCCAAGTCGTGGAAGATGCCCGGGGTCTGTTTGCCGACCAACTCGTCGGCGCTGTATCCCAGCAGGGCTTCCGCTGCCGGATTGAAGACTTGGATCATGCCGTCGGGTTTGCAGGAGATGATCGCATGACCGGCGTTGTCCAGCATGGCCTTCTGGAATGTCGAATAGGCCTGCAGTGCGGCTTCGCTGCGACGTTGTTCGGTAATGTCGCGGACCGTCGCCTGCAGTCCGGGGGGCCCTTTCAACGTGATGCGGGTCAACTGCACGCTCGCCAGGAAGCTGGGACCGCCGACTCGTTTGTGCAACCACTCGAAGTTGTGAGAGCCTTCCTGCAGAGCTATCCCAATCATCTTCGGCGCCTTGACCATCGATTCTTCGCCGTCAGGCTGATGCTCGGGGGAGACGTCCCACGGTCCGAGTGACGTGAAATGCTCGGCGTCCCGTGCCCCGAAGAGCTGAATGGTCGCCGGGTTGCAGGCCGTGAAATTCCAGTTCGGGGACGACAAAATCATGATGGCATCGCGCGAGGACTCGAACAGCTCGCGATACTTTTTTTCGCTCTCGTGCAGAATTGATTCGTGTGCGGTCCGGTCGGTGATATCTTCGGCGATGCCGAGCAGGAAGCGGGGGCGTCCCTGCTCATCCATGACAGGCAGTTTCTTGGTGCGCAGCAGTCGTACGCCCCGGTGCTGGGTGTGAATTTCTTCTGAGGCCACCTCGATGAGGCGGCCGCTGCGGAGTGCCTCGCGATCATGACGAGTGAAGCGGTCGGCCTCTTCTTTGCAGAAAAAATCATGGCTGGTCCGGCCGAGGATGAGTTCCCGACTGAATCCTGTGAGCTCTTCCGCGGCTCGATTCCAGCGTGTGAACCGGAGCTGGTCGGCTTCTTTTACATAGACCATGATGGGGAGGTTTTCGATCACCGAGTCGAGAAATTGTTCGGCACGTTTCGTTTCGGTTTCAGCCTTATGCCGATCCGCTGCCTCCACGGCGAGCGAGACGGTGTTCGCCACTGAGGCCGCAAACTGCTGTTCCTCCGTCGTCCATACTCTGGGCGTTCCGATGTGTTCACAGTGCAGCGCCCCAACGAGAATGCCCTCGGCGCGGATAGGCACGTTCAGCATGGAGGTGATCCCCAGCGGCCGCAGATGGTGTGCTGCAAATTCCACCGTTCGCGGGTCCGACTGCGCCTCGTTCGCGACGATCATCTCTCCCGCCTCGAGCGATGAGAAGTACTGTGGATAGAGGGCCGCGGGTTGCTCGATGCCGTGTGAGTGTTGATCGCCCGGTTGGTCATAGAGGTCCGCGCACCGGAGGACCGCATGGTCCGGCGCATAAAACCAGATGCTGACCCGCGCGACGCGGAGGCTCTGTGTCGTGACCCGGGTGATGAGGTGGAAGGCCTCGGACAATTGTCCACGGTAGATTGCCTGATTGCTCGCCAACCCGACCATGCCTGTCTGTAAGCGGCGGAGTAACGCGGAGTTTTCGATCTGATGTGACTCCGCCTCCTTCTGGGCTGTGAGATCCCGGAACGTCAGGACGGCTCCGTTCACGACGCCATCATGCGACATCGGAGTGATCGTCAGAGAAATTGGCGTCAACTGGCCGTCCTGTCTGAGCAGGAGACCATTGTCGGTCCCGTAGGGGAGCCCGGATTGCAGCGGAGGAACGGAGTTGTCGGTTACAAGGCACTCGTGGCGGAATTCCTCCGGGCCGGGAGCAATCAGTTGATACGCGGGGCGTCCCTTCAGGTCACGGGCGGGGGCGCCGAAGAGGATCTCGGCCTGGGGATTCAGTCTGAGGATGTGCCATTGCGTATCGACGATGCACAGGCCTTCGTCGAGCGAGCAGAGGACGGCGTCGAGTACGTGGCCTTCGTCGAGGCACGTAGGCGTGTTTGAAGGCGGGATCTTCCGGCGTTCGGTTTTCGAGTCGCCTGAGTCGGTCGCGAGTTGCCTGCTTGCGCGCCGCACGCTCTGCCTAAGTTGTTGCAGGAGCCGACGCATCGTCACGACTGGTCCTTCCGGTGGTGCATCATGCCGCCGGCCGTCCTGCCCGGTTGAGTTCTTCGCGCATCAGGTCGCATACCGCCCGGTGTTCAGGAATCAGACGCCCGCAGAGATCGGGAAGATTGTCCACAGCGCCTGCCCGGCATGTTGTTTCGATTTTCGCGTACAGGTCGGCCAGTCGGGGTGCGCCGAGCTGCGCCGTTGAAGATTTCATCATGTGAGCGATGGTCTTTACAGCCTGGATGTCGGCGCCGGCCATGGCCTGCTGGAGCTGACTAAGCTGGGCGTCGGCATGGGGCACATACAATGTGAGGGCTTTGTGGAGAAGATCCGGCTGGCCGGGTCGTTGGCGAGCACGGATCGCCTGCCACGCATTGAGGTCCACATGGTCGTCGCCTGGCGCGGCGGGTCCGGTCGGTGGTGCCGTCTGTGGGGGCGGTGCCTGCGGTGTCGACCGCAGAAGGGGTTCGGTTGTTCGTGAGGGCCCCTTGATCGAAAGCCGGCGGTGCAGCACTTCCTTGAGCGTGGTCAATGTAAACGGCTTGGACAGATAATCATCCATGCCTGCCGCGAGGCACCGCTCGCGGTCTCCTTCCAATGCATTTGCGGTGAGGGCCACGATGGTCGTGTGCCGGGGCTGCGCGGCCTGCGTTTCTTGTTCACGAATCAGGGCGGTGGCGGTCAGGCCGTCCATTTCCGGCATGTGGCAATCCATCAGCACCAGGTCGAATGGCCGATTCGTGAGCGCCTCGACCGCCTCCCGGCCGTTTTCAACCATGGTGGTGGTGCACCCAAGTAGCTCCAGCATCGTGAATGCCACTTCGCGGTTGACGGGGTTGTCTTCCGCGAGCAGGACGTGGGCGGCGAATGGGACGGCGTGATCGTCGGGCTGGGTTGGCGCGGGTGCCTCGGTCGCCGGGACGTGGTGGCACAGGCGTGTGAGGCAATCTTTCAACAACGACTGGTGGACCGGCTTTCTCAGCCAGGCACTGAAGAGCGACGGGTACCGCTGGGATTCATCTGTGACCTGGTCGACCGAACTGAGCGCGACGAGCCCCATGCCGGAAAGCCGCGCATCTTCTCTAATGGTCCGAGCCAGCGTAATGCCGTCCATGTCCGGCATGTGAATGTCCAGCACGGCCAGATGGATTCTGCGCCGGGCGGTGCATTGGCGATCGAGCAACGCCAACGCTTCCAGGCCGGAGGTGGCGGACAGCACTGCGGCGCCCCAGGCGGTCAAGTGCGTTTCAAGGATTTGCCGATTCGTCGAATTGTCATCGACGATGAAGATGGAGAATCCGTCTAACGGTCTTTCGGTTGCTCCCGAGGCGGCCGTACGCTGGGCGGCGCGTTCCAGTTCGACGGTGAACCAGAAGGTGGATCCCTGGCCGGACACGCTGTCGACGCCGACGTCGCCTCCCATCAGGAGGGCGAGTTGTTTCACAATCGCGAGGCCAAGCCCCGTGCCACCGAATTTCCGTGTGGTGGAGTTATCGGCTTGCGAGAACGCCTGAAACAGCCGTGCTTGTGCTGCTTCGGGAATGCCGACTCCCGTATCACGGACGCGGAATTTCAGCGTCAGGTTCGTCGTGGTGTGGGTGATGAGTTCGAGCGTGACGGCCACGTCGCCGGTGTGGGTGAACTTCATGGCGTTGCCGACGAGATTCAGAAGGATTTGCCGGAGCCGAACAGGATCTCCGATCACGGTGTCCGGGATGTTCGGCGGCACGAAACAGGTGAGTTCGAGGTGTTTGCGACCGGCGGTTTCTGCAAACAGATCCACCGCATCTTCGACCGTCTGTCTGAGGCCGAACTCGATCATTTCCAACTTCAGTTTGCCGGCCTCGATCTTCGAGAAATCAAGAATCTGATTGATGATGTCCAGGAGCCCGGTGCCGGACCGGTGCAGGGTGTCAGCTAGTGAACGTTGCTTCGGCGTGAGCGTTGTAGTGAGGAGGAGTTCCGTCATCCCCAGTACGCCGTTCATCGGGGTGCGGATTTCGTGGCTCATATTCGCGAGGAATTGTGATTTGGCACGATTCGCCGCCTCGGCCGCCTCCTTTGCCTGCCGCAATTCGATGGTTCGTTCCCGTACAGCCTGCTCCAGTGAGTCGGTGAAGGATTGGAGCCGTTGTGCCTGCGTGGTGAGCAGGGTGGTGGTCGTCTCAACCAGATCGACTACTTGCTCCAGTTCGCCCTTGCAGGACGGTGAGGCAGGGGAGTTGCCGTTATCGGATGTCTCATCGCCGGAGGGCGCCTGTTCCGAGACGCAATGGAGGGTATGGAGGGTCTCCTGCAGCTTTTTGGCAGTTTCTCGAAACAGGCCGGACATGCGCCTGATCCCGAGTTGAGCGACCGAAATCGTGGCCCCCATGAATAAGACTGACAGGAGGAAGAGGCGGCGCGCTTCGCGGGTGAGTTCCTCCTGCATCGCCGCGAGGGAAAACTCGATCCGCACCCAGGCGGCGATGTCCTGGTCGTTCAGGAGCGGCGTGGCCACTAGGAGTGTCGGCACGCCGCCCATAGTCTGGCCATGGGAAATGGTCTCGGCCTTGGTTTCGTGTGCCTGCGCGAGGGTCTCATCCGTCAGCTGCTGTCCGATTTGCTGAGGATTCGTCGCTGCGACGATCATGTTGTCGGGATCGATGATGAGGATGCTCAGAATCTCCGAATCCTGGGCATAACGACCTAACGCCTCTTGGATGCGAAAGAGATTGTCCAACACGGCGGCGGCGCCCACCATTGAAAACGTGCGGCTGACCGCCAGCGCCCGAGCTTGTGTGGCCTGTTCGATGGACTGACGGATTTCAATTAACCGGAAGGTCGCGAAACCGGCCATGCCGATCGTAATCAGGACCGCCATTCCGACGCTGAGACGGAGGCGGAGGTTCCCGTGCCAGATGCGCCAGGGGCGGCAGAACCAGTCAGTCCTATTTTTTATTGGCATCGACATGAGCGGGGTATTCGATCGTGATGGTGGCTTCGCCGCGGGTTGGAATCGTGACTCGTTGTTGGAACGTTCCTAATGTGTCGTGCCATACCCTCACAACGTGCTCTCCCGGGGTGAGTTGGGCAATCTGAAACGCGCCGGTGTCGTCTGTGACACTAAAAAAGGGGTGCGTGAAGGCGAGCACAGTGGCGCGCATAAATTTGTGTGCATCGCATTTGACTAGATAGATGCCTGGCTGCTTGAGCGGCTTTTCGACCGGTCGGCTCGCGGGGATCATGGCGACGTTCACAAAGGTTCTCGGCCCCATGGAAATGTGGGTGTTATGCATGACGGGGTCGTCGTTGCGGATCTCCAGTTGCTGTCCAACCTCACCTGCGACAATACGAGGGGAGAAGGCACAGTGGGTATTGGTGAGGACTAGCGGGCGGCGTGGCGAATCGGCCATGGGGACTGTGTCGCCGTCGATGCTGACGACTGCACCTTGAAGGCCTCGCGTCTTCGCATTCACCGTCACGGTGTGGATGGCGGTGGTGGCGCCGCAGAACGACGAATCGCGTGTGACCGCGACCACCTGCCCTGATTCGATCGGGCCGGCATAGGTGATTCGGCCCACCAGTGTGCCGGCGGGAGATTCCGCTCTCAGGAGGGCGCTCTGGCCGAGCATCAAGCACAGCGTCACGGTCAGCAGTATCGGTTTCATGTACCGCATCTCCATTTCCTCGTTGGGCGTCCGATTCGCAGGTTGTATGAAATGTGGGTGCTTCATGGCGCCGAATTATCGCCCCGGCTGACCTGATAGGGACTGGAGGTACCACACCAGATCCCATGTAGCTTCTTCCTGTCCGGCAAATTGATCGGCATAGGCAGGCATGGGGGTGCCGTCGAGTCCGCTCATGATGCTTCGATAGAGATCGTGAGGCGTCGCCCCGTTTTTGAATGAGGATGGATCGGTCAGGTCCGTGGCGGTGATGGGAAGGTTGTGGGCGTCCCGCAGGTGCCCGGCCTTCGATTCCGGTCCATCACCTGCACCGTTGTCCCCGTGGCAGGTCCGACACTCGTACTTGGCGTACAGCGCCCGGCCGTTTGTGATTCCATTCCCGGAGGGAAGGGGCGGCGGAGAGGGGAGCGCGATCGGCGTCGGCTGTTCCTGCTCGAACGCCGGATTCAACGATTTGAGATAGGCGATGACCTGCCATCGTTCCTGCTCGTTCAAGGATCGGTACGACGGCATGAAGCCGGGAATACCCTGTGTGATGGTTCTGAAAAGGTCCTGATCCGTGGGCAGTTCACCCGAGGGGGTGCTTCGAAATTTGTAGCTCTCCGCGGTGAAGTCGCGAGGACGAGGGGCTGCGTAGCGACCGATGGACCAGCCGGATGGCCCGTCCCCTTTCCCTTCGCTGCCATGGCACCAGGCGCAGGCCCGATCATAGATTCGATGCCCCTCTGTAATGGTATCCCGCCCGTCCTTCGGCAGTAGCGCCTGCGCGGTCGTGGCGCAGAAGCCCGTCACGATGAGGATCGCAAGATATCGGAGTACATGGCGATGCATGATTCTTCCCGGTCTAGTAAGAGATATCGATTCCCACAAAAACTGCATGTCTCAGGTTGTGGGCTGCCGCATTGCCCTCTTCTGCACGACGCAAATTGAGGTCGTGTCGGGCGTAAACGGCCACATTCGAGCGTAGGTAGTGCTTGAGTTGCATGCCGGCGAAACTCTGGGATGTGCGCTGGGTCAGATCTCCCCCGGCATCCATGTTGTCGTACCGTAGCGAGAGCAGGGTTCGGTTCGTGACGTAGGCATCCAGCGCGACGGTCACTCCGCTGGCGGTGGTGTCGAAATTGCTCAAGGCCGCTGTTGGGACATGCTTGATTCGATCCAGTGTGTACATCCCATGGAAATCCAGCATCTTGTAGCGTAGGTGCGCGGCGGCGCCGTAGCGATTCCAATTCACATCGACAGTGCGTGTGCCGTCGAACACGGTGGCATTGCTGTTTCCGAGATAGGCAAATCCCGAAAGGCTTGCTGAAAAGTTGGCCGAGCGGGCGTAATCAAGGCGGATGGCGCCATAAAAATCTTTGCCTTTGTTGGAATCTCCAAAGCCCTCGTTCGAGCCGTTCAGCATACCGACCTGATACATGAACCAGTCGCCGAACGGACGCCCGCGAACTTCGATGCCGGTTTCCGCCACTGCGTTGTAGAGCGAGGGAGCATAGGGGGAAATGACGGCTCCGGAGCGATCGCGCAGACCGTAGAATTTAGCGGCTGTGGCAAGCGGGAAGAGCCCTGCCCGCTGGACCGCATCGGTGGAGGAATTTGTGCTCTCACCGATAAATTCGAGTTGTTGCCGGAGGGTGGAAAAGGAGAATACGGCCGAAGGATCGAGTTTCCCGATGCGGATGTTGGCGATATTCTCACCTCCAACATTGTTGAAAGTAATGAAGGCTCGCTCGATTCCTGTTGCCCCTTCTTCGAGATTGGATTCCAGCTCGGCAAAAAACCCGATATTTCTGCTCAATGTGCCGGCGGTGAATAGGCTGAACACTTCCGGAAATCCGAGCTCGCTCTTGTTTTGGACCGTGCCGGATTCTGCCCTCGGCGGATTCTGCTGCTTGAAATTGTGGGCGCGCAGGACGTTTCCACGGAGCCGGACACCTGTGTAGTTCGCAAAATCATCCAGGCTGAGGTCGCCGAGATTCTTCTTTCCTGTGATGCCTCCATCTTCGGTTCCCGGAAGCTGATAGCCGTTTTCAAGGAACCGCTCACCGAATGTATTGAGCTGTGGTGGAGCCGTGTGGCATGTCGTGCAGTTCAATGCGTATTTCCGCGCAAAGGCGGGGATAGCTTCTGCGGTTTGAACCGACATGTCGTTGGTTCCCGATATCACAACGAAGAGCCCTACCGCCGCCTGAACGATGGTTGTTCCCATGGAGTGCGTGCGCAAGGCGGTGTCCTTTTCCTGCTCGATAGCGACCTTGTTGCGACGCACGGGTAGCCTGTGCCGACCCATGCCGCACCCTGACTGTCTGATGTCGGTGGATTTTGAGTGGGACTTTAGGCGGTTTCAGTGAGAAACATTGGTAATGCGTAGCGCGCAGGGAGCTGCCGCAGTGTTACTGGGATAGTTGCGATGGGTGTGCTGGTGATGAGGTGAAGCGGGATAAGTAGCCCGTCGACGGCGTAAAGTGGAGGCTGTTGAGTAGGCAATTTATGCCGGATATTTTGCTTCGATTACGCTCCGCAGTCCCCCACGAGCAGCAAATTCACCGGTTACCGTGGCCTTGATGGGTCGACAGGCTCGTACGATGTCCTGGAGGATGCGGTTGACGGCATTCTCGTAGAAAATTCCTACATTTCTGTAGGCATGGATGTACGTTTTGAGAGCCTTCAGCTCGAGGCAATGCTTGTCTGGTTTATAGTGAAGGGTGATAGTTCCGAAGTCCGGCAGGTTGGTCTTGGGGCAAATGGCTGTGTACTCTGGGATGACGATTGTAATTTCGTATCCCTTATATTGATTGGGGAATGTCTCAATGTCGGGTAGAGGAGCAGAGATTCCACTCTTGGCGTGCCGCTCGTTGTATCCCAGCTTTGTCGTTGCCCTAGCTGGCTTCCGCTTTTTACTGCCTTTCGCCGTCACCCGCTCCCCCCACCTTCTTGTTGTCAGACTTGCTTCATCCACTCCAGCTGGCCCAGTTCGTTCAATTTATTGTAGAGCGTGACCCACGGACAGGTCATTTCCGGGTAGACCTCACAGAATCCACCTTTGCGGACGCCTCCGCAGGGGCCATGGCTCATGAATTTTGGGCACTCGGCCTTGAGCGAGCCATCCGGAATTGGTGGTCGCTTGTGCACCCCTCCCGCATGCTGCTCGCCATGTTCTTCTCCCGGGACCAGTACTCGTATAGGCATAGGCGGAGTGTAGACCGAAACGCGTTAAGCAACAATGTTTACCCGCTTCTCGGGTGAACTGCAACTGAATTGCGTGACAGATCGGACTTGCAGAGGAGTAAAATCTTCGCGTTCAAGCGGATTTAGGGCCAAGGGCCTAGCACGGGTATCTCTACTAGGCCTTCTTTCGTCCGGTGTGGGCCTTCTGCAAAGTTGCAATGCTTTTGTGGACTCTATAGACTCGCCATTGTCCTGAAGTGATGGGATCTTTTGCTTTTGCCGTGCTGGTTGCGATTGACAGATTTTTTCGGGCTTTGTTACACTCGGCGACTACACGAAGTAAGAAGACTAACATTCCGTTCCGTGTCAGGAGCACAGTTCGGTGTTTAGTCCAATATGACGTCAAGATAATCTGCACCTGGCTTTTTCTGGCCGCTGTTGTTGGTCCGAACAAAGTCCTCAGCTTATAAAAGGGAGGGAGTCCTTATGAGCCTTGATTACGTCAAGTTTTCAAGCGGCTTTGAAAAGTTCATGCCGAAAGAATATCGGGACATGGTTGAGCATGGTCCTTTCGGCAAAAAGGTGTCCGTTTCACAGATGGGCTCCTTCAAAGAAGTGCTTGAAGAGCACCCCATGTGTGCCGGTTGTGCGATGACCCTCTTTATCCGACTCGCCATGATTGCCTTCCCCAATCCAGAAGATACTATCACTGTTGGAACAGCCGGTTGCGGGCGCTTGGCGATTTCGCAAGCCGCCATCCCATTCGTCTACGGCAACTATGGTGACCAGAATGGTGTGGCTAGCGGGTTGTCCCGTGGCTTGCGCCTTCGTTTTGGCGATAAGCCGAAAGATGTGGTTGTCATGGCGGGTGACGGCGGTACGGCTGATATTGGATTTCAGCAGGTCCTCCACTCCTGGTTCCGTAAGGAACGGTTCACCACGATCATGCTAGACAATGAAGTGTATGGGAACACCGGCGGGCAGGAGAGCGGCATGACGAATCGCGGCGCCGTGCTCAAGATGGCTCCGTTGGGGAAGAAGTTTGAGAAGATGGATATGCTGCAGATGGCGAAGGTTGCGGGCTGCGCCTACGTCGCGACGGTGGTGCCGAACAATCCTCGCCGTGTTGAGAGCGTCATTAAGAAAGCCGTGTTGATCGCCAGAGAGGTGGGATCGACTTACATTCAGGCGTACACGTCCTGCAACATTGAGTATGCCATTCCGACCGACAAGGTCATGGAAGACGCGAAGAACGTTGAAAACGATCGCTATCAGTTCTCCGAATATATTACCGACGAGGCGAAGCAATTTCTTACGGAACGGTATGGCTACAAGGAATTTCTCCCGAAGCCGGCTGCTCCCGCTCCTGGGCTTCCGAAAGCCTGAGCAACGTTTAAGGAGGATTGAGCATGGCGAAACGTTTCAACATTCGGATGGCGGGTGTGGGTGGCCAGGGGGTTGTGACCGGCTCGCACATCCTGAGTACTGCGGTGATTAATGCCGGTGGGGAAAGTACGATAGTTCCATTCTACGGATCAGAAAAGCGCATGGCTCCGGTGGAGAGTTATGTGCGAGTATCAGACGAGCCCATCTACGAAATCGGAGAGATTACCTTCCCGCACATCATTATCATTTTCCATCCACAGGTCATTACTCACGGAAAATCGTATACGATGCCGTTTTACTTCGGATTGAAGGAAGACGGCATCGCGTTGATCAATAATGATGGTCCGATGAAGCTTCATCGGGATCAGGCTCGTGAGTTAGAAGAGCGTCGTGCAAGGCTTTACTATTTTCCCGCTACTAAGCTATCCCTCGAAGTGGCGGGCATGGACTTGTGCACGAATATGGCCTTGATGGGTTGCATCGGAGCGATCACCGGGTTGACTACTGTTGAAGCGCTGGAGCAGTCGGTAAAGGATCGGTTCCTTGGTAAAGGATTTGTGGTCTCCGGAGGAACCGCGGCCCTGGACAGTGTCGTCGAGCGAAAATTTAAAAAGAAGCAGGAGTTGATCGACAAGAATGTCGCGGTTATTCAGGCCGGCTGGAACTACGCAGTCGACCACGGTTGGGCTGCACCGACGGTCAAACGGTCGGAAATCCGTGCGACTGTGAGCGCCTAACCAGGATTTAGTACGAAGGAGTTCCAATGTATTTAGTCGCCCATATCGATGTTGAAATTTGTGCCTCGAAGAGCTGTAAGCTCTGTACTCAGTATTGTCCTGAGGCTAATACCATTCAGTATAGCGAGGAGATGGGGAAAGAGAAGGGCTTTAAGTACGGGTCTGCATACGTGGCTGTAGATCGTTGTAAAGGATGCGCGCAATGTGTGTGGGTCTGCGACAACATGGCGAAGAACAATGCTATTAAAATGATCATGATTGATCAATTACCGATGGCTGCGTTGACCGATAACATCACATATAGCGATAAGAGTACGACAGCGGTCTTGGCGAGCCCAGTAGTCGGGTAAGCGTAAGAAAGGGGAGTGGGCGTGGGAATGACGCAAGATACAAGAGAGAGAATTATCGTGCCGGGGCCAGCCGGATTCCATCCTCCATCAGCAGCTCAATTAGGGGTCGCGCTGCCTGATCCAGGCGAAGGACTGTACTATGGGCTGCTGGAACCTAACGAAGACATAGTGATTGAAGAGATGGCTCGGAAAATGCTGACAAGCCCGAATGCAACGATTTTTCCGGGACCTCTCGTCTTGTGGGCTTGGAATAACCATGCTGTCGAGAAGGCGAAGGCTGTATTGGAAATTGCGGCACAGATCCCTGAGGTGATGATTATTCCCATGCCGGATTATCGCCCCAAGTACCCCAAAATTGACCCTGAAGAGGTCATCAATCCCAATCACCCCAATCTCACGATCTGGGGCAACAAGATTGAGGCCTGTATTTTCATCGGCGTTCACTGTCACTATGCCAATCTTACGCTGAAAATGATTCGTGCAGGGACGAACTGCTGCACCATGGCCATTTGTGCTGAGCAGGGGCATGAGGACGCCATGCTGACAATTCGCGATTCGGACACGTTGAAATTGAAGAGAACAGCGCAAATCTTCAAGAAGGTCCGTGAGGAAATGGGCATTAAGTTGCCGGATAACGGCGAGAACGTGCGATTCACCGGAACTCAGTCCAAGGTCCATAATGGGAAGACGCATACGAATCCTATGACCTTTATGCCTACCGCTGCAGGCGTAGGCAGCGCGGCTACATTTGGCCACTCAGCTGAGCAGATGAAGCGGGAAGGCTAAGGTTTTAGGCTAAGGCGATACAGTCAAGAGGTGCAACGATGAGCGAAGCATTGGAACCCAAACAAAAGACCAATCCAGAGGGCGACCCTACTACGAGTGTGTCGGCTCCGAAGGCCGAGACCAAGAAGGATCCGCACGCGGATGCAAAGCGGCAGAAAGTTGTCACTCCTGAGTATATGTTCCTGGAAGCTCCTCGCACGAAGGAGTTCATCACTGGCAGCGAGGCCGCAAAAGAGGCTATTCGCCGCTCAAACGTCGATCTTGCCATTGCGTACCCCATTACCCCTCAAAGTGAAACTATGCAGTTGGTCGGTGTGTTGTATGGTGAAGGGTACGTCAAGGAGTACTACCGTGGCGAAGAAGAGGTCGGCGTCATGGCGGCTATCGCCGGCGGGTCACGGGCGGGAGTGCGGTGTTATACTGCAACGGCGGGTCCAGGGACGCTGAGAGGGCTGGAGGGGATTGCTTCTTGGCCGGGGCATCGGTTGCCAGTCGTGGCCATGTTCACTTGCCGAGTGGTGAACGCACCGTTGGCCATTCAACCTGACAATATCGAAGTTTCTTATCTGCTCAATTGCGGCATGATTGTGTTCCATGCCGAAAATCAGCAGGACATGTACGACTTCACGTTGGCTGGGTTTATTATCAGCGAGAAGAATGATGTGACCCTCCCCGTCGGCGTGTGCTGCGATGGGTTTTTTGTGACGCATGCTCGTGGCTATGTGCGTATGCAAGATCGTGGGATGAAGCTTCCCCCACGCGAACCTTGGCGTGGGGCGGTGCCGGTGCTTGATGCTGAGAATCCTCCGGCACGACTCTCTCGCGATGCTCCCGTTCAGAAGTCCAATTTCATGGCCTACAACATTCACGCGGTGTGGCAGCAGGAAGTGTGGGCTGCCGTGGAGCGTTCCCGTAAATACATCAACCAGTACATGGGTGGACTACTCACGGCGGAGAATGTGGATGATGCGGAGGCGGTTATTATCGCTTCAGGTAGTGCGGCCGCTCAATCACGTGAAGCGGTTCGTATTTGCGCCGAAAAAGGCATTAAGATCGGACTGATCAAGATCCGATCGCTCCGCCCATTCCCGACTCAGGAGTTGCGCAAACTCTGCGGGAAGGCCAAATTAATTGTTGTGCCTGAATTCAACTATGTCGGATGGTTAGCAAAAGAAGTGGCAACCGCTATTTACGGTTTCTCAAATGCCAAGATTATCGGTGGCCCGAGAGTGTACGGTGGGCAGTCCATGCCGGTGGAATTGATCGTGGACGAAGTCGAGTCCGGTCTGACCGGAAAGAAGTCCACGAACGTTGCGATTTCACAAGTTATGGGCGCATCAGCTGCTGACCATGAGGCCATGGGGCATTTCATGCGCAGCATTTAGGCCGAGAAGTAACGTCAGGGTAGAAACAGCAGGGCCCGTTCGGTTATACCGAACGGGCCCTGTGTATTTAGGGAGATGCTTGAGTGCGGCTCCTCAGCCCTGAAGATCCTCCTCGACTAGATCAGGGCTTTCCGGCATCCCGTGAGCAACGTACTTGGCGTAGGATAGGTAAATCGATGCGCTATCGCGCATGGCTTTGGTGCCGTTGGCCATACGGTGCAGCTTGTCTGAGCCAGGGGCTTCAGTCTTACGGAGATGATCGACATGGTCATGCAGGACAAGCGTGAAGCGCTCCATGGCCATCTCCACTTCCAGATATGCTTGCAAAATAGGGTCAGTCATGTGAAGTGCTCCTTCTCTCATGAGAATACCCCAGCCTGCTCGGGGGGGTCAACCGAGGGTTCGTCTATGTACCAACTATCATCGGCAGTTTTGAGTGCTATCACGAAGGTGGCCAAAGTAAATCTCCTTGAGCACTCGGAGGGGCCATCCCAATCAATAATTAAGGCGGTGTCGGGACTTTCAGAAATGTTTACACGAAATGGGCAGGTGGGAAGCAGGGTTTACTTCGAGGACCCTCAGTTGTGTGCCGGTTACTTGGTCTACTATCTGCCTGTTAATCTCGCCAAAGTGCAGATACTCTTGGACGAACTGCAGCCGGTGCTTCCCGTCGCTCAGGACCAGGATTTTCGAGTATTGGACCTCGGTGGCGGGCCTGGAACAGGCGTCCTGGGAGTGCTCGATTGGTGCCTTTCAAAGTCTGCGAGGCCGCCGTCTACCCTCCGTATGATAGCCGTTGATCGTTCACCTCATGTCTTAAGGGTGTCTACTGATATTTGGCGGGCGTATTCCGAACAGCAGCGGGATCAGTCCATCCCACCGTTGAACACCGTGGAGTGTAACCTCGAACGTTCCCTGCCCTCCGCTATCCGTGACGGCGGTGGCGTGAATGGTTACCAGCTTATTATTGTTCAGAATCTTCTATCAGAGTTATTCGTGGGGAGTATGGATTCCGTGGGACAACGGACTGCGTTGATAGGGGAACTCCTGAATTACTTGGCCCCTGAAGGGAGTCTAATGCTTATCGAGCCAGCCACGCGGCCTGCTTCTCGGGAACTGCACCAGGTGCGAGACAACCTTCTGGCAGGGCGGCACTGTTCTGTCTATGCTCCCTGTCTCCATGACGCGCCCTGTTCTGCGTTAGTTAAGCCGGACGATTGGTGCCATGAAGAGCGGAAGTGGGAGAATCCGGCCTGGATTGCCCAAGTGGATCGACGAGTCGGACTTATCAAGGATGCGCTCAAATTTTCCTATGTGATTTTTCGCAAGGACGGAAAAACGCTCGTGCCACGAGATCCGGACTACCACCGCGTGGTGAGTGAGTTGCGCGTGATGAAAGGCGAAAAACGGGTTTGGTTGTGCGATCAAACGGGGAGGTCGGAGATTGGACGCCAGGACAAGGAAAGCTCAATGTCGAACACTGCCTTTGATGGCTGGCATCGCGGGGCCATCATTCGGGTGAGCGACATTGTCAGAAAGGAGCGAAAAGGGCGACCGGCTATGGTGGGCCGGATTATCTCGTCCGGCACCGTGGAGATCGTTCGCTCTGCGTGAAGATCTAGTCCGCCTCAGGTTCTGAGGAACCGTGCTGATGGGATACTCGATCTTCGTCGAAGAGTTCGGCCATTTCCGCTGCAATCATGTCCCGATCGTTTGGAACTGAAATAAGCGGAATTTCCCTCCGGGGCTTCGTTTCAGTCTGAGTGACCGGAGTAGGATTTTTCTGGGAGTCTGGCTTTTGTGTGGTGCTCATAATAAGCTTAGTATACATGAAACTGCGCTCGGAAGGGTTACTCAAACGCTTCCAATGAAGAGCGTTCAGGGAACTGTGTTTGGCAGGCGTTGCAGGTGACGAAATAGATCGCCTCGCGGACGGACATGGTGATCCGAAAGTCCAAGGTCACGCCTCGATGCTGGCAGTTTGGGCAAGAAATCTCTTTTAGGCGATAGGGTACATCCGGTTGAGTCCGAAGGTAAAACTCCATATCTGTGTAGACGGGAAAATTGTACCGACATTTCAAGCAGACCGCCCGACATTCCCCATCTGGCTGCAATGTGCGCCGGTCGACGCCAAAGGTATTGGTCTTACAGATTGCGCACTGGACACTCGCCAGCCGTTTTTCTACCGCTTCAAGCGACGTGTGAGCCATCAATTCCTCCTCGAATAGCGGAGTTGAGTATACGCACCGGCTTCAGTGATGTTCAACCGCCTTGTCCGAATTCCGAGGATTCACTTGACCGGAAGCACGCGCCCCCTATACTAACGACACGATGCACATGATCAACAAACGTCTTCTGGTCGGCAATGCCGATGACGCCAGGAATCCTCCCCCCCAGGTAAACGCCGTTCTCATGGTGGCTGAAGAACAAAATGTGACAGTTCCCTCCCGGGTTATCTATGCCAAGATTCCGCTCAAGGAGTTTGGTGAGCCGGCAGCGTCTGCATTATATGAGGCTGTGGAATGGATTGCGGCACATATGGCAGACAATCGGTTGATGGTGTGTTGTCGGGTTGGCATGGGTCGGTCGGTGTCAGTGGTAATTGCCTATCTATGTTGTGTCGAGGGAATGGCCTATGCCGATGCGGTGAAGCTTGTGTTGACCAGGCGTCCAGGCGGCATGCCGTTGCCGCGCCTCCGAGAAACGATTCAGGATGTTTGTCGCCGCCGGCAAACCCAAGTGAATTCATCAACGTCTTAGAAGCTGCGCTGTCAGGGACATTCCGATTTGTCCTTCTTCGTCAGTTCCTCATCCCTCTCCGGACGCTCTCGTTATAGTCATCCAAATTGATGTCTCCTGGACTATCTCAGGTCGGAGTTGCATTTTGCCTCGGCCCCATGGCGTAATTTGCCTTCAGTAGGTTCTCTCTGCCACCTCGAGAATGCTCGATGCCTGAATTGCCAGAAGCCGAAGTCGCCGCGCGTCAATTGCGCGAACGGGTCGTCGGAGCTACAGTCCGTGATTGCTGGATTGGCCGTGAGGACATCGTGCGAGAAGGGTTGCCTTCTCTGGAGCAGTATCGTCAGGCCAAAATTACAGGGGTCGAGCGGAAGGGGAAAAGCGTGATTCTTCACTTTCTCTGCGGCAAGGAGCCGAGATTTCTCGTCGCAGAGTTAGGTATGACCGGATTGTTGCTGTTCCGATCCACCTTGACCAAGCACCCCCAACATACCCACTTTATCCTGCACCTCGATGGTTGTTGTGAGCCTGATATCAGATATTGGAATCCGCGGCGGTTTGGTCGCTTATCGCTGCTTGACTGGGCGGGACTGGATCGATATGTCGCTCGCCGGTTCGGCCATGATCCCCTTACGATTAGTCATGAGCAATTCCTGCGTGTGCTCCGGGCGACACGGAGTCGGCTAAAGTCTCTCCTGATGCGTCAACAGGTCATCGCAGGGATCGGCAACATCTATGCAAATGAGATCCTCTTCCGTTCCCGCCTCCATCCCAATCAGCCGTCGAATTCGATTCCAGGGAAGTCGATCACGCGGTTGCATCAAGTCATGGGGGAGGTGTTACGGGAAGCCATCGCCATGGGTGGGTCGAGTGTGCGGGATTATTTTGCGCCGGATGGGACCGAAGGCCAGTACAAGCGCAGGCATCTGGTGTATGCCAAAGCCGGGGAGCCCTGCCCGAATGCCTGCGGTGCTGTGATCTGTCGTTCTATCGGCGAACGAAGTTCGTTTTACTGTCCCACATGCCAGCGAAACGGGCGTCGGCGCGCCACAAGGCCTGAATAGTCTCGCTAACCCCAAACCTTGAAGCGTCGGAAACAATAATAACGTTATCAATTATTTATGGTGATGAATCTTCAGTGCTCATTATGGTAGGACTTCTGTGCTCGCAGCTTGGGCCTTTTGGAGGATTGAGCTAATCAGCAGAATTCGGTACTCTACCGCTCCGTTTCTCTGCCCTATCACACACCAAGGAGTCGTCAATCATGGCGAAAGTGCTGGAAGGTCCCGGGATGGGGCTGATGAAGAAGTGGGGAATCAGTGTTCCCAACTATGTGGTCGTCACCTCCGTAGACGAGTTGACCAGGCTGGGTCAAGCCAATGAGTGGTTGAAGAAGTCCAAGCTTGTTGCGAAGGCACACGAGGCTCTCGGGTCGCGCTTCAAGTTGGGGCTGGTGAAGATCGATCTGGACTTCAAGGCGGCTGAAGCTGCCACTAAAGAGATGATTGGCCGTCAGGTCGGCAGCATCACCGTGACTCAGGTGATTGTCTCTGAGATGATCCCGCACAAGGAAGAGTATTATTGCGCGGTCAAATCAACGCGCGAAGGCAGTGAGATCCTGGTTGCCAATTGTGGCGGGATCGAAGTCGAATCAAATTGGGAACGTGTTAAGCGGTTGTGTCTTGAGATCGGACAAGCTCCTTCTCCTGAATCCCTCGAAAAACTGTCGAAAGAGGCAGGATTTGGCGGGCCGCTCACGAAGAAGATGGCTGAGTTTGCAGGAAAAATGTTTGCCTGCTTCGACAGTGAAGATGCGCAGTATCTCGAGGTGAATCCGGTCGTCCTTCGTGCCGCCGATGAAGAGCTGGTGGCGCTTGATGCCGTGACATTGCTCGACGGCGATGCCAAATTTAGACATCCGGACTGGAACTTCGCTTTTGCGGCGGAATTTGGCCGTGCCTATTCCAAGCAAGAGCTCGAGGTGATGGCTGTCGACAGCAAGATTAAAGGCTCAGTTAAATTTATAGAAATTCCTGGTGGGGATACAGCGATGTTGCCGGCGGGCGGTGGTGCCAGCGTGTACTACTCCGACGCGGTCGTGGCGCGTGGCGGCAAGTTGGCCAACTATGCCGAATACTCCGGTGATCCACCCGATTGGGCCGTCGAGGTCCTCACGGAAAAGGTCTGTTCTCTGCCGGGAATCCGGAACATCATCGTTGGTGGTGCGATCGCCAATTTCACCGACGTGAAGAAGACGTTCGGAGGGATCATCAACGGCTTCAGGAAGGCGAAGTCCGAAGGGAAGTTGAAGAGCGTAAAGATTTGGGTGCGTCGCGGTGGGCCGCGGGAAAAAGAGGGGCTTGATGCGATGCGCGCGTTGAAAGAAGAAGGCTTTGACATCAATGTCTTCGACCGCAATACACCGCTCACCGACATTGTCGACAAGGCACTCCAAGCGAAGTAGCCTGCCGCCTATGACCAACCGAAGATAAGGGGAGATCCCGAGATGAGTATTCTGGCAAACAAAGACACCCGTGTGGTGATCCAGGGTGGTCAAGCCGGTGTCAACGCTGCCCGCCGCATGGCCGAGTTCTGTTATCTCATTAAACGTCCGCTCAACGTTGAGGCGTTTGTCTATCCACCCGATGCCGGCAAGAGCAATGAGATCCCATACGGCAGCGGTCTGATCGCCATTCCGGTCTACAAGTCCATTGCTGAAGCCACCAAGCACCATCCGACCCTGAATACCAGTCTCGTGTACATTGGCGCAGACCGTGCGATGAAGGGCGGTATTGAGGCGCTGGACGATTCTCATATCAAGGTGGTCTCAATGATCACCGAGGGCGTGCCGGAAAAAGATGCCAAGATTCTTGGCGCTCATGCGCGCAAGTTGGGGAAGGTCTTTAACGGTCCCTCATCCATTGGCATCATCTCCGCCGGAGCATGCCGGCTTGGCGTGATTGGCGGTGCGTTCGACAATCTTGTTCTATCCAAGCTTTATCGCGAAGGATCGTTCGGTGTCATCACCAAGTCCGGCGGTCTCTCGAACGAAATCATCTGGATCTGCTCTCAGTTTGCCGACGGGATCACGACGGCCATCGGTATTGGCGGCGATGCCTATCCTGGAACCGATTATGTCAGTTATCTCGAGATGTTCGAAAACGATCCGCAAACGAAGGCGGTTGTCATCGTCGGCGAAATGGGCGGTGATCTCGAAGAGCGGGCTGCAGAATGGTATGGCGCGAAAAAGCGCCGGGTGAAGTTGATTGCCGTGGTCTCCGGATTTTGTCAGGAGAGTTTGCCGAAGGGGATGAAGTTCGGTCATGCCGGCGCGAAAGAGGGGATGAAGGGTGAAGGATCAGCTCGCTCCAAGTCCGATGCGCTGAAGAAAGCCGGCGCCCTCGTGCCGCCCACTTTTGGCGCCCTTGGTCCTGCCATCAAGGAAACCTATCAAGATCTCTTGAAGTCAGGCCAGATCAAGGAACCGGTCGAGCCGGCTACGTTGCCCCGGTTGCCAAAAACCATCGAAGAGGCGATGAAGGCTGACGAGGTCATGGTCTCGCCGCTGATCCGTACGACCATCAGCGATGACCGCGGCGATGAGCCCTGCTACGACGGTTATCCTGCCTCTGAGCTCATCAACAAAGGCTACGAAATTCCTCATGTTATCGGTCTTTTGTGGGACAAGCGGCTGATCTCGAAACAGGAAGCCGAAATCATTAAGCGCATCATGATGCTTTCCGCTGATCACGGCCCTTGTGTGAGCGGAGCATACGCGACAATCCTTGCGGCTTGTGCCGGGATCGGGCTGTCGCAATCAGTTGCCGCGGGCATGATTATGATTGGTCCGCGCTTCGGCGGTGCGGTTACTGATGCCGGGCGGTTCTTTAAGTATGCTGTCGATAACAAGATGTCGGTCGACGAATTCTTGGCCTACATGAAGAAAAACCATGGGCCGGTTCCAGGAATTGGTCATCGCGTGAAGAGTTTGCGCAACCCGGACAAGCGAGTGAAGGAATTGGTTGGGTACGTGAAGAGCTTGAATATTAAGACACCATGCCTGGACTTCGCACTGGAGGTGGAGAAAATTACCTCCGTGAAAAAGGATAATCTGATTCTGAACGTCGATGGGACCATGGCGGCCGTACTGGTCGATATCGGATTCCCTGTCGATAGCTTGAACGGGTTCTTCATTCTCTCGCGGACGATCGGATTGATCGGCCACTGGGTTGATCAAAAACGCCAGGATAGCCGGCTGATCCGTTTATTCGACTACCTTGTGAATTATGCGGCACCGAAGCGGCGGGAAGTTCCGCCATTGAAGTAAGACGACAATGGTCGGTCGTCAAACATGACTCGTCAATCCGGTCGTTGGAATGTCATGTTCCCAGCCGGCTGATGGTGCTGATTTGGTGACAGACATATTTTAAGGAGATAAGTCATGTCGATGGATCTCGCCAAGAAACTGTATGCCAAGATGCCGGAAGTATTTGCCAAGGCCAGAAAGCAATTCGGCCGAGGCCTCACCCTGGCTGACAAAATCTTGGTCTCGCACGCAGATAATTTCGACGCGCAGATCTGGGAGCGGGGCAAGGCGATGTTGGCGCTCAGGCCAGATCGTGTGGCCATGCAAGATGCCACGGCCCAAATGGCCATGCTGCAGTTCATGCAGGCCAATAAGGAAAAAGCGGCTGTGCCGAGCACGATCCATTGCGATCACCTCATTCGTGCTGAAATGGGTTCCGAGAAGGACCTGCTTCGCGCGATGGACGAAAATCGAGAGGTCTACAATTTCCTCGCTTCTGCGGCAAAGAAGTACGGCATTGGGTTCTGGAAGCCAGGAGCCGGGATTATCCATCAAGTGGTGTTGGAGAACTATGCGTTCCCCGGCTGTTTGATCATTGGAACTGACTCACATACGCCGAACGGTGGTGGCTTGGGTGGGCTGGCGATCGGTGTCGGCGGCGCAGATGCGGGTGAAGTGATGGCAGGTTTGCCGTGGGAGGTTCTTCATCCGAAATTGATCGGCGTGCGCCTGACCGGAAAATTGAATGGCTGGGCTTCGCCGAAAGACGTCATTCTCTACCTGTGCGGTCTGCTGACAGTGAAGGGCGGGACCAACAAGATTGTGGAGTACTTTGGCCCAGGGGCCGAAACGATCAGTGCAACAGGCAAGGGCACTATCTGTAACATGGGTGCGGAGCTTGGGGCGACGACCTCTGTGTTCCCCTTCGACGAGAAGATGGTCGCCTACATGACCATCACGGATCGCGCTGATCTGGCGACCTTTGCTCAATCTCACAGAGACCTGCTTGTGGCGGATCCGGAAGTCTATCAATCGCCGGAGAAATATTACGATCAGATCGTTGAGGTTGATCTGTCAACGCTCGAACCGCATGTAGTTGGCCCGCATACGCCGGATCTTGCACGGCCGATTTCAAAGTTGGCGGCGGAGGCAAAGGCGAAGGGGTATCCGGTCGAGCTGAAGGCGGCACTGATCGGTAGCTGCACCAATTCTTCCTATGAAGACATCAGCCGCTCTGCCCATGTGGCTGAGCAGGGCTTGAAAGCTGGTTTAAAAGCGAAGGCATCGTTTCTTGTTTCTCCTGGATCCGAGCGCATTTACCATACGATGAAGCGTGACGGGTTTTTGGATACGTTTGAAAAGCTCGGAGGAACGGTCCTCTCGAATTCCTGTGGTCCCTGCATCGGGCAGTGGAAGCGGGCCGACGGGGTGAAGGGAAAGGCCGATTCAATCGTTAGCTCCTTCAACCGAAACTTTCCTGGTCGCAATGATGGAATCAGCGAAACACTCTCGTTCTTGGCGAGCCCCGAGGTCGTGACCGCGTATGCTATTACGGGAGATCTTGGTTTTGACCCGGTGAATCAGATGCTCAAGGGTGCAGACGGCAAGGAGTTCAAATTCCAGCCGCCACAAGGTGAGGAACTTCCAGCCAAAGGTTTTGCGAAAGGTGAAGAGGGGTTCGTGGCTCCTGCTGAAAGCGGTGAGGGGTTGACGGTGGACATACCGCCTACCAGCGAGCGCTTGCAACTGTTGCAACCATTCCCACGCTGGGATGGGAAAGACTTTGAAAAGCTACCGCTGCTGATCAAGACAAAAGGAAAGACCACCACCGACCATATTTCTCCAGCTGGGCCATGGCTCAAGTTCCGTGGGCATCTCGATAAGATCAGCGACAACATGTTTTTGGGCGCAAATAGTGCCTTTACATCAGAGCCGGGCAGAGGAACGAATGTGCTCACGGGTGAGGCAAATCTCACGATTGCTCAGATTGCACGCGACTACAAGTCCAAAGGCATAGGGTCAGTTGTAGTAGGTGACGAGAACTACGGTGAAGGCAGCAGTCGTGAACATGCGGCTATGTCTCCGAGATTTTTGAATGTGAAGGTAGTGATCACGAAAAGCTTTGCTCGGATTCATGAGACCAATCTCAAGAAGCAGGGCATCGTGGCGTTGACCTTCGCAGATCCGAAGGACTACGACAAGATCGAGCAGCAAGACCGCATCAGCGTGACGGGCCTCAACAATCTGGCTCCAGGCAAACCTGTGCAGGTCACCATACACAAGGCGGATGGCAAAGCTCTGACCATCCAAACGAACCACAGCATCACTGAGCAGCAGATCGCTTGGTTCAAGGCGGGTTCGGCGTTGAATGCGCTGAACTAACTCATAGGGGATAAGAGGGAGAATCATGACTACGAAAGCTGACAAGATCATATATACCAAGACTGATGAAGCGCCGATGTTCGCGACCTATTCGCTCTTGCCGATCATCAATGCCTTCAGCAAGGCAGCCGGTGTATCGGTGGAACTGCGGGATATCTCGCTGGCCGGTCGAATCCTTGCGGTGTTTCCGGAGCATCTGACACCGGAACAACGGCAGCCGGACGCGCTGTCCGAATTGGGCGAACTGGCCAAGAAACCGGAAGCCAATATCATCAAGTTGCCCAATATCAGCGCCTCGCTGCCCCAGTTACAGGCAGCCATTAAGGAATTGCAGAGCCAGGGCTACAAGCTACCCGAGTATCCGGAGAATCCGAAGGACGACAAAGAGAAAGATATCAAGTCCCGCTACGACAAGGTCAAAGGCAGTGCAGTCAATCCGGTCTTGCGCGAAGGCAACTCGGATCGCCGGGCGCCCTTGTCCGTGAAGGCGCACACCAGGAAGCATCCGCACAAGATGGGCGCCTGGAGTTCAGATTCCAAGTCACACGTCAGTCACATGAAGAGTGGAGATTTCTTTTCGAATGAAAAGTCGCTGACCACGACCGCGGCGACTGAAGTGCGGATCGAGTTTGTCGGCCAAGATGGCAAGGCGACCGTCCTGAAGCCGAAAGTGGCCTTGCAGGCGGGCGAAGTGGTGGATGCCACCTTCATGAGCGTCAAGGCGTTGCGCACATTCCTCGAAGAGCAGATTCAGGACTCGGCCAAACAAGGCGTACTGTTCTCGCTTCACATGAAAGCCACCATGATGAAGGTCTCGGACCCGAAGATCTTCGGTCATGCTGTGACGGTCTATTACAAGGATGTCTTTGCCAAGCATGGTGAGACGCTCAAGAAGCTGGGCGTGGATCCGGACAACGGGATCGGCGATCTCTATGCAAAGATCAAGGCCTTACCAGAGGATCAGCGCAAGGCGATCGAAGCTGATATCCAGGCTGTGTACAAGCAGCGTCCGCCGATGGCGATGGTGAATTCCGACAAGGGGATCACCAACCTCCATGTGCCGAGCGACATCATCATCGATGCCTCCATGCCGCCGGTCATTCGCGACAGTGGCAAGATGTGGGGACCAGACGGGAAGCTGGCGGACACCAAGTGCGTGATTCCCGATGCCAGCTATGCCCCGGTCTATCGCGAGGTGATCGATTTCTGCAAGAAGCACGGCGCCCTTGATCCGAAGACGATGGGCAGCGTGCCCAATGTCGGACTCATGGCGCAGGCGGCGGAAGAGTACGGATCACATGACAAGACCTTCAAGGTGCCAGGCAACGGTACGATTCGCGTTGTCGATGCGTCGGGAAAAGCCTTGCTGGAGCACAAGGTCGAAGAAGGGGACATCTGGCGTATGTGCCAGGTGAAGGATGCCCCGATCCGCGACTGGGTGAAACTAGCTGTGACTCGCGCGCGGGCGACCGGCGCCCCGGCGATTTTCTGGTTGAACAAGGACCGGGCGCATGACGCGCAACTGATCACGAAGGTGAATCAGTATTTGAAAGAGCACGATACGAACGGGCTCGATATCCGGATCATGACGCCGGCCGATGCGACTCGTCTCTCGCTGGAGCGGATCAAGGAAGGCAAGGACACGATTTCCGTGACGGGGAACGTCTTGCGTGACTATCTGACGGACCTGTTCCCGATTCTTGAAATCGGAACCAGCGCCAAGATGCTTTCGATCGTGCCGTTGCTCAACGGCGGCGGTCTGTTTGAGACCGGTGCGGGAGGCTCCGCGCCGAAGCACGTGCAGCAGTTCCAGGAAGAAGGCTATCTGCGGTGGGATTCGCTCGGAGAGTTCCTGGCGCTGGCTGCCTCGCTGGAGCATCTGGCCAAAGTGGCGAACAATCCCGCGGCGAAAATGCTGGCGGATACCCTTGATCAAGCCAATGCCAAGTTCCTGGAGAGCAATAAATCGCCAGCGCGCAAAGTCGGAGAAATCGATAACCGCGGCAGCCATTTCTATCTGGCTCTCTACTGGGCGCAGGCGTTGGCCCAGCAGACGCAGGATAAGAATTTGGCAGCGCGCTTCGTCAAGGTTGCTAAGGAAATGGCGGATAACGAAGCCAAGATATCTGGGGAGCTGATTGCGGCTCAGGGTAAGCCGGTCGATACAGGGGGGTACTACCACCCTGATGACGCGAAGTCGTCCAAGGCGATGCGCCCAAGCACCACGCTAAATGCTATCATCGACGCAATTGCGTAAGGGCGTATCCGTTAATTAAACGTCAGGTGTGAGGGGGGAAGCGAATCTCCTCATGCCTGGCTTTCAGCCGTCCACGAGAGAAACATGGCACAAGAAGACACCAACGTGATCGACCAGCCAGAAGTGTTGCGCCACAAAATGGTGACGATTGAAATCTCCGGTAAGAAGTATGAAGTGCCGGAAGGTATCACCGTCATCAAGGCATTGTGGCATACGGGCCAGGAAGTAGTGCGTGGAGCTGGCTGCCTCGGCGGATTCTGCGGAGCCTGCGCGACCTACTATCGAACCAAGGATGATCCCAAGGTCCGGACCTGCTTGGCCTGCCAGATGGCTGTAGAAGATGGCATGTCTTTCACCATCATGCCGCCGTTTCCCGCTCGTAAGGCTCTGTACGACATCCAGTCGCTCAAAGATCCGAAGCAAGACCTCTTCAATCTCTATCCGGAAGCGCCGCTTTGCCGCAATTGCAATGCCTGTACGGAGGCGTGCCCTCAGAAGATCGATGTGCGTGAAGGGGTGTGGAAGGCAGTGTTCGGTGATTTCAAGAGCGTCTCCGAGATGTTCATGGATTGCGTCATGTGTGGGATGTGCACACCGGTGTGTATTGCCGACATCGCCCCCAATCTGGTCGCCCTGTACGTGAGCCGGGCGCAAGGTGCTCATTTCACAGAGAAGCCGCAGGGGCTGGATATCCGTATCAAGGAAATTCAAGACGGCCGTTTCAACGATGAATGGAACAAAGTGCTCGCAATGAACGAACAGGAGCTGGCCGACCACTGCGCGACAGTGAAGTAATGCCTCGTGCCGTCCGCCGGTCTCGGGCAGATATGTCCGAAGACTGTGCTCCGTGCTGAAAGTGAAACCATGGATATTCACGCACTCCAACAGATTGTCCACCAGACTCGGGACGCTCGCCGTAAACAGACTATCCCGAAGTTCTCCCCTGCCGATCGCGACCAGCTGATCCATAAGTATCATCCTGATTACCGTACCAGCGCCTATCGTCCGATTCGATTTGGCCCGAACGCGAACGACAAGACGGTCGTTGAACTCGCTGCCCTTCTCGAAGGTGATAGCTCAATCGCTGAGAATATTGATCTGACCCCACACTACACAACGGATGTTTTGGTCGTCGGCGGCGGCGGTGCTGGGTGTGCGGCAGCGTTGCATGCCCACGGTACCGGCGCGAAGGTGATTCTTGCCACGAAGCTGCGACTTGGAGACTCCAATAGTGTGATGGCTCAAGGCGGGATGCAGATTTCCGTTGCGCCAGAAGATTCTCCGGTCACCCATTTCCTTGACACACTCAAGGGTGGCCATATGCAGAACGACCACGAATTACTCAAGGTCATGGTCGAGGATGGGCCTTCCATAGCCAAGTGGTTAATTGAACTGGGCGTGCTTTTTGATCGGCAGGCCGATGGCAATCTGCACGTCAAGAAGGGGGGGGGGAGCTCTAAGCCACGTCTTCTGACTTGCTCAGACTACACTGGCCTAGAGATCATGCGAGTCCTCAAAGACGAGGTGCTGAATCAAAAGATCCAACTTCTCGAATTCTGCGCCGCAGTGGAGTTGCTCAGTGATGACCACGGCCATTGCACGGGGGCGATCTTTAAGGATCTCGACAATCACAGGCAGGTGGTTGTGGCTGCGAAGTCTGTGATTCTCGCGACCGGTGGTATCGGCCGGCTGCATATTCAAGGATTTCCCACTAGCAACCATTATGGCGCGACGGGCGACGGTTTGTGCCTCTCCTACCGGATGGGCGCGAAGCTCGATCACATCGATACGTTCCAGTATCACCCGTCAGGCGCGGTCTATCCCGAGCAATTGATCGGCGCCTTGGTTACAGAGGGTATCAGGTCGGAGGGCGGCCATCTGGTGAACGCCAAAGGTGAGCGATTTGTGAATGAGCTTGATACCCGTGATGTCGTCTCCTCCTCCATTATTCGTGAGTGTGAGGAGGGCCGTGGTATTCGCACCATGTCCGGTCGTGTCGGTGTTTGGTTGGATACGCCGTTGCTTGATGCAGAGCATGGGCCGGGAACGGTGGAAAAGCATTTTCCTGCCATGATGATGCAGTTTGAGCGATTCGGTATTGACATCAGCAAGGATCCCGTCCTCATTTATCCGACGTTGCACTATCAGAACGGCGGAGTGAAGATCGATGCAAACTCGGAAACCAATGTGAAGAATCTCTTCGTTGCCGGAGAAGCTTCTGGGGGATTGCACGGACGAAATCGATTGATGGGGAATTCGCTACTGGACCTCATGGTGTTTGGAAAGCGCTCAGGGTTGACAGCGGCATCGCGCGCCGGATCCATGCCACAAGGGAAGCTCACGCTCCAACATCTGCGACGATTCCGAGCGGAGGCCAAGCAGCACGGCAGCTCCAGCGGTGTGATCTCTCCGATGATTCTCCCCGCCTATACGCGAAAAGAACCAGAGCGTACGGCGAATGGCTGATGGCGGCTGGTCCGGGCAAGCCGACCCCGCTAGGAGTCACGCTCTACGTCATTTGTCATGAGCCACTAGCTCTTATGAGGATTCAATGAACGTTCATGAATTTCAGGCCAAGCAATTGTTCGCACAGTTCGGGGTTCCGGTGCCACGGGGCAAGGAAATTACCTCACCCGAGGCCGCCACTGCCTGGGCAAGTGAACTGAATACGCCGGTCTTCGTGGTGAAAGCTCAAATCCATGCGGGTGGGCGTGGAAAGGCCGGCGGCGTCAAAATTACGAAGGAGAAGGGGGCTGTTGCAGGAATCGCCAAGGAGTTGATCGGCAAGACCTTGATCACGCACCAGACTGGACCGAAGGGGAGGAAGGTTCATCGGCTGTTGCTCGAAGAGGGCGCCAATATTGCGAAAGAGTTATATCTGAGCATTCTTGTTGATCGCGACACCGGTTGGCCGACGTTTATCGCCAGCACCGAAGGCGGGATGGAAATCGAAGAGGTGGCTGAAAAGACTCCGGAGAAGATTATTAAGGAAGCGGTCGATCCCGCCGTTGGATTTCAGGGGCACAATGGGCGAAACGTCGCTTTTGCATTGGGCTTGCAGACGATGGAACCTGCTGTCATCAATCCCTTCGTGCAGATGCTCGGCAATCTCTATCGCCTATTCATGGAAAAACACGCGGCGCTCGTTGAAATCAATCCGTTGATTATCACCAAGGAGAAAACCTTGGTGGCATTGGACGGCAAGGTCTCATTTGACGACAACGGCATTTTTAAACATGACGATGTTCAGAACATGCGGGACCTCAATGAAGAGGATCCGCTGGAAATCGAAGCGACGGCGAACAATCTGAATTATGTCAAGCTTGACGGCAACATCGGCTGTATGGTGAACGGCGCCGGTCTTGCGATGGCCACTATGGACGTCATCAAGCTGGCGGGTAGCGAGCCGGCGAACTTCCTGGATGTGGGCGGCGGAGCCACGAAGGACACGGTGGCAGCCGGATTCCGGATTCTGCTCAAGGACCCGAACGTGAAGGGCATCTTTATCAATATCTTCGGTGGCATCGTACGATGTGAGCGCATTGCGCATGGTGTGATCGAAGCTGCCAAGGAAGTGAAGATTACCGTTCCATTAGTGGTGCGTCTCCAAGGTACGAATGCAGATGAAGGCCGCAAACTATTGGCGGAGTCCGGCCTCAAGTTGGAGGTTGCCAATGATCTGTGGGAAGCGGCGCAGAAAATTGTGAAGCTGACCGGCAAGGCGGCGTAAAGGAGAAGACCGTGAGCATTCTCGTCAATAAGAATACGCGAGTGGTAGTGCAGGGGATCACAGGGAAGGAAGGGTCCTTTCACGCGACGCAATGCAAAGCGTATGGCACGAAGATGGTCGCCGGGGTGACACCTGGCAAGGCCGGGCAGGAAGTTGAGGGCATCCCCGTCTTCAACACCGTGGCCGATGCTGTGAAGAAGACCGACTGCGATACCTCTTTGATCTTTGTGCCGCCGCCATTTTGTGCGGATGCGATCCTGGAAGCTGCTGATGCAGGTGTTAAACTGATTATCTGCATCACCGAAGGCATTCCCGTGAACGATATGGTGAAGGTGAAACGTGCGCTGCATGGACGTGATGTCCGATTAATCGGTCCCAATTGCCCAGGCGTCATCACAGTCGATGAAGCCAAGATCGGCATCATGCCCGGCTTCATCCATAAACGTGGTGTAGTTGGCGTAGTATCACGCAGCGGCACCCTGACGTATGAGGCCGTTCATCAACTGTCGACGTTGGGGCTCGGAGAAACGACCTGTGTGGGAATCGGCGGTGATCCCGTCAACGGCACGGGATTCGTGGATGTCTTGCCCTTGTTCGAGAAGGATTCTGAAACACAGGCTGTCGTGATGATCGGCGAAATCGGTGGCGATGCGGAAGAGAAGGCGGCCGAATATATTAAGAAGCACGTCAAGAAGCCAGTGATTAGTTTCATTGCCGGGATCACGGCGCCGCCAGGGCGTCGGATGGGGCATGCGGGTGCCATCATTTCAGGCGGCAAAGGGACGGCGACGGAAAAAATGAAGGCGCTAGAAGCTGCTGGTGTACGAGTCGTGAAGAATCCCGCTGAGATCGGCCATGCCGTGAAGGCGGCGCTCGGTCGCTAGTCAGGTATCTCTTCTAAAGAGGGCGTCGGATCTGATCCGACGCCCTCTTTGCGTTTGTGACGCGCAAACCATACCGCAGGTCAACGGTTGAGGATCGCCGATGTCACCGGTGTACTCCTCTCTTTGTCAGAATCTTCCCTTTTTCCCTCTTGCGAGACGTGGTACTGTAGGACGCCTCACGAGGGTCGATTGGCCTGAGTGATTTGGTCTCTCTGCACTGAGAACCTGGATCCTCCATCCACGAGCAGAATGAGGAATTCGGTTACTGTCCCGATGAAAGGACATTACTATGCTGGTGTTTCTGATACATGTGCGCGATCCCCAGTTTTATGCCCTTCCGGCGAAGACGCGAGCTAAGAACGGGCGTATCCGGGTCATGGGGTTTCCGCCCATCGGCATTATGTCATTGTCGTCGGTATTGAAGCGGTCGGGCCATGAATGTGTGATGTTCGATCAGGCGCATCCTGAGACCCCGAATGAGTTCATTATCGAGGAGATCAAACGGCGGAAGCCGGCCTTGGTTGGTCTTAGTTTCCTCAGTACCACCAGCTATCCCTATGCCAAAATTCTAGCTCGTCAGATTCGAGCGGCCGATAGTACCGTCAAGCTGGCCTTCGGCGGAGTATTTGCCAGTCTCAACGCGGGTTTGGTGAAGCTCCAGTGTCCAGAAATCGACTTTGTGTGTCGAGGAGACGGGGAGCAGTTGTTGCTTGATTTGCTCGATCGTCTTGAGGATCCGCAAGAGGTGGGCGGTGTCACTTGGGCGAAAGACGGCAAGGTGATCAATAACCCCAACAGGACGATGGAGCGCCACTTGGATCAGTGGCCATTTCCTGACCGGGAAAGCCTGGAATTAGACTTTGTCGAGTCGATGCCGTTGGACGTGCCGGCGGTGTTGTCGATGGAGCGATTTACGACCATGCAGACTTCGCGGGGCTGTCCGTGGCCCTGTGTCTTCTGTGACATCCCGATTTTCAACGAGGGGAAGTGGCGGGCGCGTAGCGCGCAGCACGTCGTTGATGAGCTGAAGTACCTCGAGGCGAATGGGTACGGATCTGTCTATTTCGTCGATGATCACTTTTTACTGCAGCCGAAGCGGATCGATGCGATTTGTAAAGGGATCATCGATGCGAAGCTGACAATCCAATGGGGAATCGAAGGCCGGGTTGATTCCGTGGCCCAGCACCTCTTCCCTGCCATGGCTCAGGCGCATTGCAGGACGGTGATGTTCGGCATCGAAAGCGGCAGCCAGAAAATTCTGGATCGCCTCCAGAAGGAGCAGACGCTCGCCGAGGTTGAGACCGCGGTTAGAAACGCCAAGAAGGCAGGGATCGAAATCGTTCACGGTTTCTTTACGGTGGGCAATCCCGACGAAACCGTCGAGGACATGCAGAAGACGTTTGATTTCGCCTCGAAATTGCCTTTGGACACGTTTGGATTCAATCGGCTGTGCGTCTATCGGGGCACGCCTCTGTGGCAGGAATATATCAAGCGTGGATTGGTGAGCGACGCCAAGGATTGGTACAAGTATTTTAAGTGTTCGGAGATTGATCCGACCTGTTTGCCGGGGGCAGTCATTAATTCAGTTCGCCAAGAGGGGCTGAAGAAGCTGTTTATTTATAAGCTCACCCGATACCCGATTCAGACCTTCAAGCTGCTGCGCCGATTCTTGCGTTTCATGCCGTTCCGTGACGTGGCCTATCTCATCATCAAGCCCTTCTTGGGCCAGAAGAAGGGGGCGACAAAGGCCGAAGTATTGTCGCGGGCGGTGGAGCATGCGGAGATGAAAGACGCTGCAGCGCAATTGACCCAGCTGAGCGATGAGTTACTGCACAGTGTGTTGGAAGAGTCGAAAGCCGAGCGTCAGCGGATTCAGCAGGAGGCCGAAGGATCTCGCGAACTTCCCATGGTCAATTCACGTTAGTCTGCGCAAGGTTTGCCATGTTCTGTCAGCTATCCCCGTGCTTCAGCAAGTGAGGCGTGGGGAGGTCTAGACTTGACGTTTTCTGTATCTATTTGGCCGGAGCTGCACCTGCGCCTACTGTGGTGTAGTCGCTTCATGACAATCGACCTCCAATACTTGTCAGAGGCCAGGTATTCGGTATGACTGAGAGAAAGTTATAGAGAGCAGAGAGAAAGAGTAGTAGGAGCGTCCGGAGTGGCATGAGGAGGTCGCTCAGATGCTCAGAACTGCTCGGTGGATGGGCCGGAGCCGCCACGAGAGCAGCTCCGGCCTTCTCCGATAAAACTAGGTTCCCATTTCCCAGGAGGCCAAGTACTTCACCTGCTCTTTGGTGAGCTTGTCGATCGACACGCCCATGCCGGCGAGTTTGAGCCGCGAAATTTCTTTATCGATGTCGGCGGGAACCGGATAGACCTTCTTTTCCAATTTCTTGTAGTTCTTCACAATATATTCGGCCCCCAAGGCCTGATTCGCGAAGCTCATGTCCATGACGCTGGAGGGGTGGCCTTCAGCGGTGGCTAGGTTCACAAGGCGACCTTCGCCCAAGAGGCTGACGCGACGGCCGTTCTTCAAAGTGTATTGGTCCACACCCGAGCGCACGGCGAGTTTTTTCTTGCTGAGCTTTTCCAGTGCAGGAATGTCCAGCTCGACATTGAAGTGTCCGGAATTGCAGACGATTGCCCCGTCCTTCATGGCCGCAAAGTGCTCGCCGCGAATAACCTTCAAGTTGCCTGTGACTGTGACAAAAAAGTCTCCAAGGGGAGCGGCTTCATCCATCGGCATGACCCGGAATCCGTCCATCACGGCTTCGAGGCCCTTCAATGGATCGATTTCAGTCACGATGACGTTGGCGCCCATGCCGCGTGCGCGCGTGGCAATGCCGCGGCCGCACCAGCCGTAGC
>OCTV010000035.1_pt1 | contig 45154 bp, 51 predicted proteins | sample 1539101 | NCBI WGS metagenome assembly OCTV01 (sample SAMEA3991422, study PRJEB22521) | metagenome | biome: anthropogenic terrestrial biome; feature: sewage plant; material: sludge | place: Sweden | collected 2012-09-26 | reverse complement strand
ATTATTGTTTTTTATTGCACAAAAAAGCACACTTACATTTATGAAAAATAACAATCATTCTATAAGATATTGCAAAAAAATCATATATAAGATATAATTAAAAATATGATAGAATTACTGTATTTTGTAGTTAAAAGATAAAAACAGGAGTTGACACCACAAATGATTGATAAAAGAAAAATTATTAAAGTTGATGTCTATTCTTTTAAGAATGGGTTGATAGTTTCATCGGAAACTTTCAATGTCATGCCTGTTGACCATAAGGATGAACTGTTCAGCGTAATGATAAAAAGCGCTAATATACCTGAAATCCCAAAGAACACGCCGGTTGAGGTTGTATTCTATTATATAAACGGCGACAGAGTAAAATACAATACAAAAATTGATGTATGCACAGAATTCCAGCTTAATGTCACTGTCGGAACAGCAAGCACAGTTCTTGAGGAAAGAAGACGTTTTTATAAGCTTGCAACCGATCTTGATGCAAGCATATCAATCATGACAAGGGGCGAAGAAGACACAGTTTTTGACACCCCTGTTTCTGCTAAAATTAAGAACATCAACATTGGCGGGGTTTTCCTTGAATGTGCTTATGACTTCAGAGCAGGCGACATAATTGTTCTGAGTTTCAATGCCTTTGGAACAGAGCTTGATCTTTCGTCAAAGATATTACGGATTCAGAAAACTGATAACAAGGTTGAAGGCTATGGATGTCAGTTTATAAAACTTAAAAACCGTGAAGAGGAAATTCTTGCAAGATATATAAATAACGTTCAACGTGAATCACTTGATATAATAAAAAACATACTAAACACAAGATAACTTACTATTAAAAATACGGAGGAAATATGGCAAAAGTAATCACCTTTACTAATCAGAAGGGTGGCGTAGGAAAAACAACTACAGCTGCTGCTTTTTGTGGGGCTTTTGTTGCAAAGGGGAAAAAGGTCTTGGCAATCGATCTGGACCCGCAGGGTAATTTGTCATTCAGCCTTGGTGCCGACGACGATGAATATACTATACATGACGTTCTGTTGGGGAAGGTGTCTATACATGAGGCCATACAGACAACAAACAACTGTGATGTCATACCTTCAAACATTCTTCTCAGCGGGCTTGAGCTTGAACTTTCTTCAGTCGGAAGAGAATATCTCCTGAAGGAAAAGCTTGCGCCGATAATGAAGTTTTATGACTATATAGTAATAGACACACCACCTGCATTGAGTATTCTTACTATTAATTCTTATATTGCCTGCAATGATCTGATTATCCCGATGACTCCTGAAATTTTAAGTCTTCAGGGAATTGCACAGCTCAAGGATACAATCATTGCGGTAAAAAAATATTACAACAAGTCGCTTAACTTAAGAGGCATACTTCTTACAAAATATAATGAGAGAATACTTCTTACAAAAGAAGTTGAAGAGCTTGCATCAATTGTTGCAGGTCAGCTTGGCAGTTCTGTTCTTAAAACAAAAATTTCTGTCAGCGTAGCAGTGGCAGAAGCACCAGCTCATAAAATGTCTATTGTAAGATACGCTCCACGTGTTAAAGCGAGCAGGGATTATGTCAGGGTAGTGGACGAGCTTTATGGGGAGGAATTAAGGTGAACAAGAAGACCAATAAGACAGCTCATGTTCTCAAACTGCTTACCAATTCAGATGCAACAATAAAAGAAAATCCTATTCTTAATGAAGAATTCAAGGATGAAATGATATTAAACAGACACACACACAAGGGTGAAGAATTTGACGAAGCTCCGGAAAATATTATTCTTCCGAAAACAGTGGGAATAAATATAATTTCAGATCTGATTGAGGAAAACCTTGTAACAGTCCTTGAAAGATTCAGGTGCTGTACTTGCGAGAAGTGCAAGAAATATATTTCTATTGAGGCACTTAATCAGCTTCAGCCAAAGTATGTCTCTGCTGAAGATGTTAGCGAAAAAGAAATTTTAAACCTTAAGGAAAAGTATAAAACGAGCGTTGTAACAGTTCTTTTAAAGATTGCTTTACAAATTAAAAGCAATCCTATTCACAAATAATTCACAACCCGACATTAATTAGTGGTGTCGGGTATTATTTTTGTCTTATCTTACAAAAAATGCAACACATTTAACAAATAATCGATACAAAAATCAGGAAATTTTAGCAAATAGCAAAAAAAGTATTGAAATTCCCTGTCGGATAAAGTATAATTGTAATAAATATAATAAGCAAATTATCTGATGATAAATAATTCACACTTTTTTAATAAAATATACGGATTTGAGAAAGGATGATAGCATGGCTTTGTTAAATAATTCGTCATTCCGTTTACTTCAGCAGGGGCTTGATGCGGTTTGGCTCAAGCAGAAAGTAATCAACCAGAATATCGCAAATTCTGACACACCTGGATATAAAGCAAAAAGTGTTCAGTTCTCCACTTTACTAAAAGATAAATGCAAATACCATCAGTACCATAATCAGGATGACGGGGATATGAACCTCAAAACAACAATAACAGAAGAAAAAGGAACCAACCAGCTTCTTGACGGCAACAATGTTGACGTTGAAAAGGAAATGATGGACCTTGCTGATGCACAGTATCAGTACGATGTTCTTTCGGGGAAAATCACAAATGAATTTTCAATGCTAAGAACAGCTATCACAAGATAACGGAGGAATTTGAATGTCTTTTTTAAATTCACTTGATATAGGAAGAAATGCACTATCAGCCCAGCGTCTCAGAATGGACGTCATTACACAGAACATAGCAAATGCAGAGACAACAAGGACTTCAGACGGTGGACCTTACAGGCGTCAGATGGTTGTTTTTGAGGAACGCAAAAGCTTCAAAAGTATTCTTGGGGAGAAAAGAAAAGAAAATTACGAGGGCGTAAATGTAGCAGCCGTTGTAAAAGACGATGCACCGTTTACTCCAGTATATGATCCGACAAACCCAGATGCTAATGAGGACGGCTATGTAATGATGCCGAATGTTGACAAGACAAAGGAACAGCTTGACTTAATGGCAGCGACACGTTCATATGAAGCTAATATTACTGCTATCAATGCAGTAAAAGCAATGGCTTCAAGAGCACTCCAGATAGGAAAATAACATACGTTTAAAATAAGGAGAAATATATGTACATAGTACCAATGAGCGGAATTACTCCGTTAGAGACACCTTCACAGGTTGGGTCAACACCAAAATCAAATTCATCCGAAGGTTCTTTTGCTGATGTATTCAAAGATGCTTTGAAAAATGCACAGGATACACAGAAGGTCTGCGAAGATGATAATATTAAGGTTGCACTTGGTGAAATTGATGATCTCCATACGGTTCAGATTAATATGCAGAAGGCAGCGCTTGCACTTGAAACCTTTGTTTCAATGAAGAACACAGCAGTAGACGCCTATAATGAAATTATGAGAATGAGCGTCTAATTCAGTATTAATTTGAAAATAAGCAGGAGGTTTAGGCTTGATGAAAGACCAGGTAGCAAACATACTGAAGTCTATACAGCAGTACTGGAAGTCACAGGAGAAAAAGAGAAAGATAACATTTCTTGCAGTACTTGCAGGGGTTATAGTATTCGCGGTTGTTCTGACAATGTTTCTGAACAGGCCGAACTATACAGTTTTGTTTTCAAGCCTTGAGCAATCAGAGGCATCCGAGATCGTATCAATGATCAAGGATATGAATGTTGATGCACAGGTTAAATCAGACGGAACAATTCTTGTGCCAAAGGATCAGGAAAACAAGCTCAGGGTTGAGCTTGCAACCAAAGGCTATCCAAAGAGCGGATACAGCTACGATATATGGTCGAAGAATGTTAATATGTTCACCACTGACTCGCAGAAGAAAGAAGTCGCAAAAATGCAGTTGCAGGAAAGACTTCAGGCAACTATCGGTGAGTTTCAGGGAATAGACAAGGCAATAGTTACACTTGATATACCAGAACAGAGCAACACAGTAATTTCCACAAGCAATAGTGAGCCTACAGCATCAGTTGTTGTACATTTAAAAGCTGGTGTAAAGCTCACAGCAAACCAGATCAGCGGAATTACAAGGCTTGTAATGAAGTCAATTTCAGGCTTGAAGGAAGAAAATGTTTCAGTTTGTGACCAGAATGCAAATCTTCTTATTGCAACAGGAGACAGCGAGGATTCAGAGTCACTGATACTTGAGACAAAAAGGCTTCAGTTCAAGAACGCTTTTGAAATACAGCTTAAAAACGCAGCAAAAACTCTTTTAGTTAAATCATACGGAAAAGACCACGTTGAAATATCAGTAAATGCAACATTCAACTATGACAAAAAGGTTTCAGATAACACAAAGTACACACCATCTATTGGTGACAACGGTGTTGTACAGCATCAGGATGAAAGCTCTGCATGGAGCAATGACAAGGATCCAAACGGTGTAGTCGGAGTTGAATCCAACGCTGATGGTACATATCCTACACAGGACGGTTCATCAGGCAATGCAGCCTGGGGGGAATCAAGCAAGAGCACTACATATCTTGTAAATACACTTAAAGAACAGACAGAGAAAAACGGTGTATATGTAGAAAATGTAAAAGTATCAGTTGTACTTTATAAGGATACACTTTCTGATGATGAACAGCAGAAGATCGTCAGTACAGTTGCAAACGCAACAGGAACAAAGCCTGAGCTTGTTTCTGTTCAGAATCTGCCGGCACTTCAGGACAAGCCTGGCGAAGTACCAACACTTACATCTAACTTTATATTCGGATTGTCATTAAAACAGTTTGTTATTTATGCTGCTGCCATATTAGGACTACTATTTATAATAATTCTCACAATAGCAATTCTTGTCAGAAAAACTCACAAAAAGAAAGCAAAGAAGATTGAAGAGCAGATTAAAGCTGTTCAGATAGCTAATAATCCTGCACCAGTTGATATAAAGAAGCTTTCTGATAAACCAGCAGATACAAAGGAAGCTGTTATAAGGAGAGAAATCGGGGAATTTGCAAAGAACAGTCCGGAAATTGCGGCTCAGCTCCTGAAGAGCTGGCTTCGTGAAGAAGGTGGAAAATAAATGCCTGTAAGTACTAATATTGATGATATAACAGGTGCACAGCGTGCTGCGACAGTAATTGCGGCTATGGGAGCAGAAAATGCTGCCAGCGTTTATAAGTTCCTCAATGAAGAGGATATAGAAAAGCTTACATATGAGGTTTCAAAGCTTGCATACATTGATATTTCCACAGCCGACGACATTCTCACCGAGTATTATGAGCTTTGTCTTACCCAGAAGGTTATTACCGAGGGTGGCGTGACTTATGCCCGTGATATTCTTGAAAAAGCTTTTGGCGAAAACTCAGCGCAACAGCTTATGGATAAAGTCACAAAGTCATTGAAGGTAAAGGCTTTTGACTTTATGAGAAAAGCAGATGCAAAGAATATGCTTGCTATTGTTCAGAATGAGCATCCGCAGACAATTGCACTCATACTTTCTTATGTCCGTGCAGATCAGGCATCAATGGTATTGTCTGAACTCCCGAAGGATAAGAGAGTTGACGTAGTAGAGAGAATTGCTAAAATGGACAGTGCATCACCAGAAGTTATTAAAGCACTTGAAGCTACACTTGAAAAGAAATTCTCAACAATTGTTACAACCGATATGGCAGAGGTCGGCGGTATAAATTATATTGCTGATGTTCTTAACCACGTCGACAGATCAACAGAAAAATTCATCTTCGATGAACTGACTGTAAGAGATCCTGATCTTGTTAATGATATAAGGCAGAAGATGTTTGTCTTCGAGGATATCCTTACTCTCGACGAATCATCAATACAGCGTTTTATCAGGGATGTCGATTCAAAGGACCTTGCTGTTGCTATCAAGGGTACAAGCCCGGATGTTACTGCTGTTCTTTACGCAAATATGCCACAGAGAATGCAGGAAAGCATACAGGCAGATATAGAGTATCTGCATAATGTACGTCTTCGTGATGTTGAAGAAGCACAGCAGAGAATTGTTGCTATTATCCGTCGCCTCGAAGAAGAAGGCGAGCTTGTAATAGGCAAGGGTGGAAAGGATGAAATTATTGCATAGAGTAGTAAAATCATCACAGGGAATAAACGTCAGCGGAGTAGTTTCCATTGATAACACAGTAATAGTAAGACAGAAAACTGCTCAGTTTGATGATGACGGGGAACTTTCTGAAGTTGACTTAAAAGAAAGATTCAATGCACTTGAGCAAAACCTCGAACAGAATTATCGTGAAAAACTCGCCAGAGTTGAATATGAAAAGCAGGAAATTTTGGATAATGCAGCTGTTCATGCACAGGCAATGCTAAGCCAGGCAAACAACGACGCTGAAAGAATCAAGCAGGACGCAAAAAACTCAGGATTCGCACAAGGCTTTCAGGAAGGCAAGCGTATCGCGCAAGAAGAGCTATCCAGTCAGCTTGATGCAGTAAAACAAATTTTAGACCAGCTTAATTCTGAAAGAGAAGCAATATACATCGACAACGAGAACGACCTTATAGATACAGCATATGAAATGACCAGGAAGATTACACTTTCTGAAATCAAGACTGATAAGGACGTTATCTTCAATATAGTGAAACAGGCTTGCAAGAACTTCAGGAATTCAGATTATGTGAAAATCAGCCTTGCAAAATGCGATGTTGAGGAAACCGTTGTAACAGACCAGGAGTTTATCAAGAAAATTGCCGGCAATATTCCTGATGTTGAAATTGAAATTCTCCCTGACGCACAGTCAGGAACAGTCATTCTTGATGATAATGAGGAAATTGTTGACGCTTCAGTACCGACACAGCTTGACTTCCTAAAGGAAGTTTTAAATGCAAGTAAGAAACTTATATAGATAGCAGGGAGTGAAAGAATTGGATTTTTCCAGCATGCGCTCAAAAGTAGCTCAGGGTGACTTTTACAGATATATGGGCAAGATTGAGAAAATTGTCGGAACAACAATTCAGTCCACAGGTCCTGTCTGCAACATCGGTGATGTCTGCAGAATATATCACAAGGGTGAAAAAACAAGCCATATTTTCGCTGAAGTAGTCGGCTTTAATCAGAACAAGGTTCTTTTAATGCCGTATTCAGATATAGAGGGCGTCGGCCCTGGTAGTATTGTTGACAATACAGGGGGCAAGCTCACAATCAACGTCGGGGAAGAACTTATTGGCAGAATTATCGACGCTATAGGGAACCCTATTGACGGAAAAGGTGAAATACAGACGACCGACAGCTTTTCAATCGCTGGTATTCCGGTAAATCCACTTACAAGACCACCTATAAAAGATATTATCCCAATGGGTGTTAAAGCAATTGACGGACTTCTCACAATCGGCAGGGGACAGAGAATGGGAATATTCGCTGGCTCCGGAGTCGGAAAATCGACTCTTCTTGGAATGATTGCGAAGGAAGTTAAAGCTGACATAAACGTGATTGCACTTGTCGGCGAGCGTGGCCGTGAAGTAAGGGAATTTATCGACAGGGATCTTGGCGAAAAGGGAATGTCACGTTCAATACTTGTTGTTGCTACCTCTGACCAGCCAGCAATGATGAGAAGTAAATGCTGTCAGACAGCTACGGCTGTCGCAGAATATTTCAGTCACAAGGGCAAGAATGTTCTTCTTATGATGGATTCACTGACGCGTTTTGCAATGGCACAGCGTGAAATCGGTCTTTCAATCGGTGAACCACCTATTGCGAGAGGATATACTCCGTCTATTTACAGTGCAATGCCAAAGCTCCTTGAGCGAGCTGGAAACTTTGAAAAAGGCTCAATAACAGGAATATATACTGTTCTTGTTGAGGGTGATGACACAAACGAGCCGATAGCAGATACCGTCCGTGGTATTATTGACGGACATATCGTTCTTTCAAGAAAAATAGCATTCCGAAATCACTATCCGGCTATTGATATTCTTGAGAGTATCAGCCGTCTGATGAGTGAAATTACTGATAAAAAACAACAGGTCGTTGCCTCAAAAATGCGTAATCTGTTGTCATTATACAATTCAAACCTTGACCTTATTTCAATCGGTGCATATAAATCAGGTTCAAACCCGGCACTTGATGAAGCAATCTCAAAGATGGATAAAATCAATAAATTCCTGACTCAAGAGGTAGGCGAGGCGTTTTCCTATGATGAAGTTGTCAGATTAATGGAAGAGGCAGTTTCATAAAAGAGGTAGAATATGAAGAAGTTTGAGTTTTCATTGCGTAAGCTACAGAATTATAAGGAACAGCTCCTGAAAAAAGAAAAGAATACTCTCAGCGATATGAGAAAACAGCTTCAGGGGATGTATGATGAAAAAGATAGCCTTATTCATGCCCGAAGAGATAAAAATGCTGAGCTGACAGACAGAATAAACGAGGGGCTTTCTCCACAGCATGTAATGCTCCACAAAAGATACATTGACAGTATCACTGAAAAAATTGCAAATCTTGAAATTAATATAGAACTACAGCAGAAGAAAATCAAAGAACAGCTTGATGTTGTTGTAGAAATCACAAAAGAATGTGACTCATATGAAAAGCTTGAGAAAAAACAGCTTGAGGAATATAAAAAAGTTGAAACCAAGCAGAATGAGCTTTTCATAGAAGAATTTGTTTCACACAGTAGCTTTATCGCACATTAATTTGCCTTCATCGGCGATAGCCGTTGAATATATATTTTATTTTTAGGAGGTGAAAATATGAATGTAGCAGTAAGCTTATCCCCGCAGTTGTTCACAACCGATGCAAAGACAGGTGCTTTGAAGGTTAAGGGTGACTCAAACGGCTTTATGGGTATGCTTGCAGGAATGATGACAAATGCGACAAATGCAGTAACACAATCCCCAGCAATCAGCGAAGGTAATACTGACGATACCACTTCAAAGCTTATGTCTGAAATCTTTACTATGCTTTTGAACGGAGCTTCAACCGAAGATATCGCAGAAAAACTTTCAGGGCTGACAGATGACCAGAAATTATCACTTATTGAAACAGCCGACGAAATAATGACTTTTGTTTCTAAGCCGACAATGTCTGATAAGGACAAGGTACAGAACATCCTTTCAATGCTTGACAGGAAAAAGGAAAAAACTGATATTGGTCTTATTTATCAGGTACTTGCAATGATGGGTGTCAATGTTCAGGAAATCAAAAACAACTCAACCCCGGTAAACACACAGCCACAAACCAATGCACAGACACAGATCAATACACAGACACAGATCAACACACAGACACAGGTCAATGCGCCGACACATGTCAATGTTACAGTGACAATTTCAGCAGGTTCAGCACAGGGTGTTACTGAAAGCATAATTCCATTAGTCAATTCACCAGTTACCGAAAACACACAGCAGGCAGACTTCTCAAAAGTCAGCCAAATGCTCACAAAGCTTGTTGATGCAACAAAGCAAAGTCAGTCATTGCCAGCAGATGTAAAAGTAGTTTCAAGCAATGTTACTGATGAGGCAGCAGATTCACAGATTGCACAGGCTTCACAAAAGGCGATTGGTACAGGCACAGCAAATGAGGTTAAGTCAGCAAAGGAAAGTTCAGAGTTTGATGACCTTTTAGCTTATGCACAGCAGTCAAAATCCCCGCAGCAGGTAACAACTCCACAGGAGGTTGCTAAAGCAACAAACGTTGAAATACCTGTTCAGAAGCAGATTACTGACCAAATAATCAATCAGCTAAACACTGGCATAACATCAGACACAAAAGAAATTACACTTATGCTTAAACCACAGGAGCTCGGCGAAGTAGCAATCAAGCTTGTAAAGAGTGGTGGAGAAATCACAGTAAGCATTATGGCACAGAACTCTGCAACAGAAAAACTTCTTGCAGAAAGATTGCCGACACTTGTTTCCAATCTTCAGGAAATCAACGGACAGGTCAAGGACGTTATGATTGTAAATCCTAACGAAAACACTAACAGCTTCCTTGGACAGTTCAATCTTTCACATTCAGATTCAGGAGCACAGTATCAGCAGAAACAGACTTCCAACACATATTCAGGCAACAGCCAGAGTATAGCAGAGGAAAACAAGCAGCAGGTTAAAGAATTTGTAAGGGAGGGGCAGTTATGGCAGACGGCATAAACAGTTCAAGCCAGATCCAGACCAACTATGAAAAATACAAGGACTATTTTGCTAAGGAAAGTAATGGCGCTTTGGGTCAGATGGACTTTTTAAAGCTTATGACAGAACAGATGAAAAATCAGGACTTTCAGAATCCTACCGACAATGCAGAATACATAGCACAGCTTGCACAGTTCAATTCATTACAGCAGATGCAGCAACTAAGCTATTTCGCTAATGCATCCTTTGCAACATCACTCGTCGGAAAGACTGTTACTATGGCAGCAGTCAACAAGTCAGGCGAAACGGAAAAGGTAACAGATGTTGTTACAGCGGTAAAAATGAACGGAACAGACTTTGAAATCATAGTCGGCGGAAAGACATTCTCCACAAAGAATCTTATGGAGGTTGTTACTGAAAAGCCAAAGACGGAAACAGACACTTAGAAGTAAGATTAACAGAAATGTGGTGAGAACAACTTATGAACATTAACGAATTCAGACTGAATAACCTAAAAGTCAATACCCCGATACAGCCTGAATCCCAGAAGAAAGTTTCTCAGGACAACACAAAGCCACAGGGCAGTGCTTTCGCTCAGGCATTAAGGGAAAAGTTAAACCAGAACACAGGTTCTGTTGAATTTTCCAAGCATGCACTTGATAGAATTAATCAGCGCAGTATAGATATGACTGAGGGCAATAAGCTCGAAAGACTGAATAAAGCTGTTGAGCTCGCACAGGAAAAGGGTGCAAACGAAACTCTCGTTCTGATTGACAAAACTGCTTTTGTTGTCAATGTAAGAAACAACAAGGTAATCACAACAATGTCGGACTCCGATATGTTGGGCAACGTATTCACAAACATAGATTCAACCGTAATAATGTAAGAGCTGGACCGAAAAGGGAGCTTGTTTTACTCTGACCGCTTGATGAGTAAAATTCACGGTTGACATTTATGCTATACAAAATCGTATAGTATGAGGCAGAAAATTTCTGCCCGCACAAAACTTAAATTATAAGGAGTGTATATAAATGTTAAGATCTCTATATTCAGGTGTTTCAGGACTAACTGCACACCAAACTAAAATGGACGTAATCGGTAACAATATTGCTAACGTAAATACTTATGGTTTTAAGTCAAGCCGTGTAACATTCAGTGATATTTATTATCAGAATATCAGGAATGCAACAGCTGGTACTTCAACTGTCGGTGGTAATAACCCTTCACAGGTTGGTTACGGTGTTACTGTTGGTACAATTGATACTGTTATGTCAAGATCAGGCTTTCAGATGACTGATAGCGGGCTTGACCTAGCTATTGCCGGTGAAGGCTTTTTTCAGGTACAGGACAAAGTTGGAAATAAATTCTACACAAGAGCAGGTATCCTTGCAATAGATAACTACGGTAACCTTGTTGATGCAAAGGGTAATTTCGTTCTTGGTATCACAGGTGACCCGACAGGACAGGCAGCATCAACTGATAGAATTCAGATTGTTGTTCCTAATGTTACAGATGCAGCTTCATCAGCTTCAAAACAGCTGCTCGGCTCAACAGTATCTATCAACGCAACAGCAGTCGGTGACAAGGGTAACATCACAATAAACTTCGTACACGGAACACCTCCGACAGCAACAATGTCAGGGGATAACCTTACAGTTACATTTGATCAGCAGGCAAAATATGATGACCTTGCAACATTGCAGTCAGCAGTTGACGAAGCAATCAGAAACGGTGGTATCACACTACCAACTGGTGCTCTCACAATGATGGTTGAACCAGCTCCAGCTGACACAGCTGCTGCTTCAACAAACTACGTAGAATTCGGTGCTACAGCAGCTGACAAGATGACAATTACTGCTGGCGCAGATGGTAAAGACGGTAACACAATCAATATTAAGTATAAGACTATAGATTCAGGTACAGCTTCTGCTGAGTGGGACGATGACACACTTATTTTCTCACTTGTTAAAACAGATTCATACACAGCCGCAGATCTTCAGACTCTTGCAGATGCTGCAAATACTGCTGAAGGAATAGTAGCAGGCGATACAAAAGCACTTACCTTCGCAGGACTCACAACCGCAGTAACAGGTTCAAATCTTGCTGCAAAACCAATCAAGCTTGGCAACGGTGACAATACATACTATGAGAATATTGCTGGTATGCTGGGCACAATAAAGCTTGACGGTGGTAGAACTGCTGCTGAGCAGACAGTTGGTAACCTTTCAAGCCTTGCAATCGGTAATGATGGTGTTATTACTGCAACACACAGCGTTCACGGTCAGATGGTTCTTGGAAGAATCGACCTTGTAACCTTTGACAACCCATCAGGACTTGAAGAGGCTGGTAACTCATACTTCCAGCAGACATCAGCATCAGGACAGCCAAGAGTTTGCCAGGCTGGTTATGACGGATCAGGTGAAATAGTTTCAAGTGCACTTGAAATGTCAAACGTTGACCTTGCTCAGGAATTCGCTGATATGATTACAACACAAAGAGGATTCCAGGCTAACTCAAGAATTATTACAACATCAGACGAACTACTTCAGGAACTTGTAAATCTTAAGAGATAAATAAACTAAATATTGATGGGGAGCCGTAAAACGGCTTCCCACACAATATAAAATGAGGGCTAAATATGATAAAACTTACACGAGTAGACGATAGGGTTATTGTTGTTAATGAAGATTTTATAGAAAATATCTCACAGGCACCCGATACAATTATTACTATGCAAAGCGGAAGAAGCTATGTTGTTAAGGAAACTTTGGATGAGGTTATTGAAAAGTCCAAAGATTATAAAATAAAATGCAGAGGAAGAAATAAATAAAGAATATTCGCTTTTTAGCTTGGAATAGATTTTATACTAAATGAATCGGGGGATATAATATGAACATAACAGGTATACTCGGCTTTTTAGCAGGCTTAGGGTTGGTAGTATATGGGATGATTGGATCAGGAGACCCTCTCTCGGGGTTTATTGATTATCCGTCTCTTGCAATTACATGCGGAGGAACTTTTGGTGCATTATTGATGTCCTTCCCGTTCAAGGTAATTAAAAACGTACCAAAAATGATTAAGCTTTTTGCTAAGCCTAAAAAATACAAGCCACATAAGTACATAGACCAGATGGTTGAATATGCAAAAATTGCACGAAGCAAGAGCCTTCTCGCACTTGAAGAAAGCGCAAACGATTGCAGCGATCCTTTCATGAAATCAAGCCTTATGCTTATTGTTGACGCTAACGACAGCGACAGAGTAAAAGCAATGCTTGATGATGCAATAGATTTTATGTGTGACCGACACGAAGAAAACACTGCATTCTGGGACAAGATGGGGGCGGTAGCACCGGGTTTTGGTATGATCGGTACCCTTGTCGGACTTATAAACATGCTGGCTAACCTGAGTGGTAATGCCGATGGGCTTGGATCCGGAATGGCAACTGCTCTTGTTACAACATTCTATGGATGTATTCTTGCCCATCTTATCGCTTCCCCTATTGCAAACAGATTAAGAACAATTCATGCAGAAGAGCTTTTGTGCATGCAGATTGTTGAAGAAGGTGCACTTGCAATAATTTCAGGTGCTAACCCAAGATACATACAGGAAAAGCTTGAATTTATGGTTCCTAAGAACAAAGGTAAGAAAAAGGAAAAAGAAACAAAAGAAAATTAAAAATTTATGTTAAAAACAGTTAAGTTGTATAAAAAAGTAGATTTTATACAAGAAGTATGTTAGAATGAAAAAATAAAAGAAGGTGATTTTTTGGCTAGACGAAAAAAGAGCTCCGGTGGTGAAGGCGGTGCCAACTGGATGGACACATATGGTGATATGGTTACATTGTTGTTGACATTCTTTGTTATGCTTTATGCCAGCTCATCATTTGATGAGGGAAAGTGGCAATATATATTACAAGCCTTTCAATCACATGGAGCTTACGCAAACACAATCGTCGCACCAGAAAATCCCGATTCAGCTTCTGACAAGCCATTTGTCACTGATGAGTTAGGCGAAGGGGAATTACCTGAAACCTTTGATCAGTTATATCAATACCTTGAAAATTATGTTAACGACAACAATCTTAAGGGAGAAGTTGAAGTAAAAAAAGGTGAAGCGAACGTTTATCTTAAATTCCAGAATCATATTTTCTTTTCCGGTGACAGTGATGTACTACTTGATTCAGGCAAAAAGGTTCTTACTGCAATAGGAACTGGAGTAAAAGCTGTTGACGATAAGATAATGATTGTAAAGGTATGCGGACATACAGCCATAAGTCCGGGATCAAAGATAGATGATATGGCACTTTCAAGCGGAAGAGCTGTTAGTGTTGGCAATTACCTCAGAGATAAGAAAATTTGTGCCCCTGAAAAACTGATATCAGCAGGATATGGTTCATTCAGACCTGTTGCGCCGAATAATTCTGAAGCCAACAGAGCAAAAAACCGTCGTGTTGAAATAGTTATTGTAAGAAATGATGCTGACTTTACTGATCAGAGTGTCATTAATGAATTACTTAAACTGGACTTCGGAACAGACTTCGTTCCGCCGGAGGAAACCCCTAAGAAGGCGGATTCTTCATCAACTAAAGCTACAAAATAACCCTTATTGAGAGGTGATACATAGATGGCAGATGTTTTGTCCCAGAACCAGATAGACGATTTGCTGAGAAGTTTCAGTACCGATGGAGACAAGGTTATTGAAGAAATTGAATCTCAGAAAAATGAAAAGAAATCAAAGCCTTATGACTTCAGAATGCCGAAGAAATTCACAAAGGAACGTCTGAGGGTTATTGATAGAATATTTGAAAACTACTCACGTCTGCTGTCTTCTTATTTCACAGGAATGCTGAGGCTTTACTGCAAGGTGAATGTTCTTCAGCTTGAAGAACAGAGATATAACGAATTCAGCAATGCTCTTCCTGAATATGTACTCATGGCAATACTGGATCTTGAAACAAATGATGAGGATATTGATGATACTGTTATGATAATGCAGCTTTCAAATCCTATTTCATTTACGCTTATGGACAGGCTTCTCGGCGGTAACGGAACCTATGTTGATATCAACAGAGATTTTACTGAAATAGAAATAGGGCTCCTTCGTACGATTGTTGAAAAAATGTGTTCAATGCAGAAGGAATCCTGGTCATCATTCATTGATATAAATACAAGGATAACAAGTGTTGAAACCAATGCAAGAGTTATTCAGAGCATTGCTCCGGATGAAATAATCATTCAGATAATGCTTGAGGTTGAAATAAAGGATGTTAAAAACACTATTTCAATCTGTATTCCTGCTATGAATCTTGAGCAGATAATGGCAAAGTTCAATGATAAGAGCCTTCGAAGCTCAAGACGTCTTGATCCTCTTAAGGAAACAGAAAGAAAGGCAGAAATTCTTCAAGGAATTAAAGACGTTCAACTTGATGTGACAGCAGTTCTTTGCGAGACGCAGGTTGACCTTCAGGATATTCTTCATCTTCAGGTCAATGATATAATCCCTCTTAATACAAACATAACTAATAACGTTGTTGTAAAAGTTGGGGAAACACCGTGGTTTGATGGAAAACTTGGTGCAAAGAACAACAGAAAAGCCGTAAGGCTGGATAATACTTTTAAGAATTGAGGTAGATGGGAAGCATGAGTAATGATCTTCAGAGTAATCAGGCAGTGATCCCAAAAGAAGTTCAGTTTTCTGAAATGCAGCTAAGTGCAGTGGCGGAAATAGAAAATATCAGTATGGGTTCAGCTGCTACGGCTGTTTCTAATCTGCTGAATGCAAAGGTGTGGATTACAACTCCTCACGTCAGCATTGTCCGCTTCAGTGAGCTTAAATATCCTGACCTTGAGCCTTCAATATATGTAATGATTAACTACATAAAAGGAGTCAAAGGAACAAACACAATGATTCTCAAGCAGTCTGATGTTCAGTTAATGCTCAATCAGCTGATGGGACTTCCGCTTGTAGTAACAGATGACTTTGTATTCGATGAGCTTAACATTTCTGCAGTATGCGAAGTAATGAATCAGATGATGGGTTCAGCTGCAACAGCTCTTTCGGAATTCCTGGGCGAGTCCATTGATATATCAACGCCTGTTGCAAAAATCAAAGATGCCGATAATACAGAGACAATCGAAAATTATAAGCCGGATGATTATGTTGTCGCAATACGCTTTAATCTCACGATAGATGGTGTAATAAACAGTGAGTTTGTTTCAATAATACAAATTGAACTTGCAAGAACACTTGCATCGAAAATGCTGCAGGGACTTGATGACTCCCCTGAGGAAGCTGCTCCTGTAACAGTTGCACCACAGCCTGCTGTGCAGACACCTCCTCCAATGCCACAGCCAATTCTGCAACCAACCCCGCAACCGGTTCCTCAGCAGATGCAACAGCAACAGCCGGTATATCAGCAGCCTGTATATCAACAGCCAATGTACCAGCAACCAATGCCACAGCCAGTTTATCAACAGCAACAGCCGGAGCCTATCAACGTTCAAAGTATTAAACTTCATCAGTTTGAAAACTTTGGCACACCTGTATTACCAATGGAACAACAGGACAACCTGAAGCTTCTTATGACCATTCCTCTCAATGTATCAGTTGAAATCGGTTCAGCGAAGAAAAAGGTAAAAGAAATTCTTGAATTCACGCAGGGTACTGTCATAGAGCTTGACAGACAGGCAGGAGCCCCTGTTGACGTAATAGTAAACGGACATTTAATTGCTAGAGGCGATGTTGTTGTCATTGACGACAACTTTGCTGTAAGAGTCACAGAAATTGTTAAATCAAAATTTTTGGATACTTTAGGGGATAAGGAGTAAATAACATGGATAAAAAAATTCTTCTGGTTGATGATGCTGCTTTTATGAGAATGATGATTAAGGACACCCTCACCAAGAATGGCTATACCAGCATTGCGGAGGCAGCTGATGGTGAACAGGCTGTTGAACAGTTCAAACTCGAAAAACCTGACCTTATTATAATGGACATTACAATGCCAAACAAAACAGGAATTGAAGCACTAAGAGATATAAAAGCTATTGATTCAACTGCTAAAATTGTTATGTGCTCTGCTATGGGACAGGAATCAATGGTTGTCGAAGCTATCAAGCTCGGTGCGCTTGACTTTATCGTTAAGCCTTTCAAGCCAGACAGAATTCTTCAGACAGTATCAAAAATAATAGGATAAATATGAGTGAAATAATAACTATACTCTTTTCATTGATAGGTGTCGTGATTTTAATTTTTCTCACATATTACGGCGCAAACTGGCTTAACAAAAGAGTTAAATTTTCCGGAAACGGAATGCTGAAGGTTCACGAAAGAGCAAATCTTGGCGCTGACAAGGCAGTAATGATTGTTTCAGTCGGTGGAAAATATATGCTCGTTGGTGTTACACAGCAGAATATAACTAAAATATCTGATCTTGACAAGGATGAGATTGAAAAGCTTTTAGAAGAAAAGAAATCAGCATCAAAGCAGACTTTTGCAATGTCACTTGCAAGTGCTATTGTTGCAAAAACGCGTAAAAAAGGCGGTGAAGACAATGACGAAAGCTGAGATTTTGTCGAAGATTAAAAAGCCGCTGATTATGCTTATTATTTCAGTTATTGTTATTGTAATATCACTATGTTCAATAAAAACAATTACTGCTAATGCTCAGGCTGCTCCTAAAACGAGCACCTCAACTACACAGCAGACTGATAAAAATGATGGCAATATCCTTGATGGATTTCTTAATGTAAAAGATAACAACGGCACACTGGAGCTTGTTCTTCTTATTACAATTCTTTCAGTAGCACCATCACTTCTTATCTTAATGACAAGCTTTACACGAATTATTATCGTTTTTTCGCTTTTAAGAAATGCACTTGGTATACAACAAACGCCACCTAATCAGGTTCTTGTCGGACTTGCAATGTTCCTGACATTCTTTATAATGACACCTGTTTTCAAGCAGATGGACAAGGTTGCATATGAGCCTTACAAGAAGGGCGAATATTCCACAATGGAGGCTGCAAAGAAAGCTTCAGTACCGCTTAAGGAATGGATGCTCAAGCAGACTTCAAAAAGCAGTATGAGCTTCTTCCTTGAACTTGCTGACAAAGATATGCCAAAGGATAATGTTGCTGAAAACTTAGGGCTTGAGGTTGTTGTTCCTGCATTTATCATCAGTGAGTTAAAAAGAGCTTTCATAATAGGATTTTTACTTTATATACCGTTCCTGGTTATAGATATAATTGTTGCGTCGACGCTGATGTCGATGGGTATGATTATGCTTCCGCCAGCGATGATATCAATGCCGTTCAAGCTACTCCTGTTTATTATGATAAACGGATGGGAACTTCTCATCGGATCGCTTGTCGCGGGATTCAATTAGCTACTTATAAAAAAGGGGGAAGGGCAAATGACACAGGATCAGGCTTTATCTGTATTCAAAGAAGCCCTTCTTGTTATTTTAAAGGTCGGTGGACCAATTCTTATAATAAGCATTGTCATCGGTCTTGTTATTTCAATACTTCAGGCTGCCACACAGGTTCATGAGCAGACGCTGACATTTGTCCCGAAGCTTATCGCTATTGGATTAATACTTCTTTTAGCAGGTGGCTGGATGATGGACACTTGTGCAGACTTCGCAAAGGAAATCTTCAAGCTGATGGCAAAAGTCGGGAAGTAAACTACTCACGAAAGAGGCGATAGCTTGACTTTTGAAGATCTGATGAATAACTATCAGGCGTATCTGCTTGTCTTTGCAAGAGTATTCGGAATATTCGCATTTAACCCGATTTTTGCAAGAAAGAATATTCCTTCAATAGTAAAAATAGGCACAACAGTTGCATTGACAATTGTTATTGCAATGAGCGCAATAAACAATGTTCACGTAGCTTATGACAGCTTACCGATGCTTGCTGTAGCATTTTTCAAGGAAGGCATAATCGGTGTAATACTTGGCTTTGTAACACAGCTTTTCCTCTCGACAATACTTGTTGGCGGTGAGCTGATGGATATGCAGTCAGGTCTTGGTATGGCAAAGATTTATGACCCGTCAAGTGGTGTTCAGATGCCTCTTTTCGGTTCCATTATGACATATATGTTCCTTATGTACTTCTTCATTACTGACTGTCATCTGTCATATATAAAGATATTTGCAATATCCTATGACTTTGTTCCCGTTGGATGGAAGAATTTCAACCCTGATATAACAGTTGTTTTAGTAAATTACTTTGGAACAGTCCTTGCACTTGCAATGAAGCTTGCTATTCCGATAATACTTGCACAGCTTCTGCTGGAATTCTGCGGCGGTATTCTTATGAAGGCAGTTCCGCAGATACAGGTAATGCAGGTAAACATACAGGTTAAGCTTCTGTTCGGGTTGTTTATGCTTTTCATTATCGCAGAACCTCTTTCAGACGCTATTGATAAATATATGAAGATGCTTATGGATAATCTGACGGCGATACTTCCGTCACTTATCAAATAATAGCGTAAAACGGGTCTTTAGGGGGGATTATACTTGGCAGGTTCATCAGCAGGTGAAAAAACCGAAAAAGCCACCCCCAAACGTAAAAAGGACGAACGAAAGAAAGGTAACGTCTTCTCGAGTAACGATTTTGCGTCAGCCCTTTTTATTGTAGTAATGTTTTTAACTTTAAGAATATTCTCAAACTCCATATATAGAAATCTTGCCCAAGGAATAATAAGCTTTATAAATATGTCGGGCAAGTATACAGAGCTTTCACAGGAAACTGTTAATTATGTTTTCAGGAACGCAATGAAGATTGTATTTACTGTTGCAGGTCCTGCATTTATAGTGGGAGTTCTTGCACCCATAATCTTCACTGGTATTCAGACAAGATTTATGTTTTCTATGGAAGCAGTCAAGCCGAAATTTTCAAGACTGAATCCATTGTCAGGGTTTAAAAAGCTTTTCTCAATGAGGGCAATAGTCGACCTTGTCAAGAACCTCATCAAGCTTGCAATAATATCGGCTATTATCTATTCACAGATAAAAAGCAGACTTGTTGAGATAATCAACTTTTTTGATATTGATCCTAAGGTTGCAATAGTTTACTTATGCTCTTCAGTTTATTCAGCTGTTATGACCATCTCAATAATTTTTATATTCGTCGGCATACTGGACTACGGTTATCAGTGGTGGGAATATGAAAAGAACTTAAAGATGACCAAGCAGGAAATCAAGGAAGAATACAAGCAGATGGAAGGTGACCCTCAGATTAAGGGCAAGATAAGACAGAAGCAGAGGGAAATGGCTCAAGCTCGTATGATGGCTGATGTTCCGAATGCCGATGTTGTTATCAGGAACCCAACCCATTTTGCTGTTGCTATAAAATATGACCCAGAAAAGAACCGCGCACCTCTTGTTCTCGCAAAGGGAGCAGACTTAATAGCTTTTAAAATTATTGAAGTTGCCTCAAAGCATGATATTACACTAACAGAAAACAGACCACTTGCGAGAGCATTATATGACGCTGTTGAGATAGGTCAGGAAATTCCTGAGGAATTCTATCACGAGGTTGCTGAAATTCTCGCATTCGTATATGACTTGAAAAATAAGAAGCTTGAATATTAACAGCTTATCCAAATAAATCGGGAGGGAATAAATGAAATATCTGAAGAATTCATTTTCGTTGATAATTGTATTAGTTGTAATAATGATTATCATTCCTCTCCCACCAGCACTTCTTGACGTAGGACTTATAATTAACATCACATTATCGCTCATTATTTTGCTTACCACGATGTATATAAAGGATACACTCGAGTTTTCAATTTTCCCTTCACTATTGCTTATCACAACATTATTCAGGCTTTCACTGAATGTTTCCTCAACACGACTTATTCTTGGAAACGGCGGTAATGCCGGAAGCGTAATCAAGACTTTCGGTCAGTTCGTTATGCAGGGTAACGCTGTTGTCGGATTTATCATCTTCATAATCATCGTTATCGTACAGTTTATTGTTATCACAAAGGGTGCTGAAAGAGTTGCCGAAGTATCAGCAAGATTTACTCTTGATGCTATGCCTGGTAAGCAGATGGCTATTGATGCCGACCTTAATTCAGGAACCATTGATGAAGCAACCGCAAGACAAAGACGTCTGAATGTTCAGCGTGAAGCTGACTTCTACGGAGCTATGGACGGTGCCTCCAAGTTTGTAAAAGGTGATGCGATTATATCAATTATCGTTGCCTTTATAAACTTAATAGGTGGAGCAATCATCGGTCTTGTAGCTGATGGCGATTTTGCCACAGTATTATCAACATATACAATAGCAACCGTCGGCGACGGACTTTGTTCACAGATACCGGCACTTTTAATTTCCACTGCAATGGGTATGGTTGTTACCCGTTCAGCATCAGAATCAAACCTTAACACTGACCTTAGAAAGCAATTTACATCTCAACCTCTTGTTTTGATGATTGCAGGTGGGATAATGTGTGTAATGACACTTATTCCAGGATTCCCGAAGGTTCAGACCATCGTTATCGGTGGCGGAGCAATCTTCCTTGGATATACACTTATGAAGAACAACAAGCTTGTTGCTGAGAAGGCACAGGCTGACGAATTGGCTGACAATCAGGAAGCTTTATCTGAAATGGAATACTACAAGGATATCGATAATGTTTACAAGCTACTTAATGTTGAACCGATTGAAATGGAATTCGGCTACAGCCTTATTCCTCTTGCTGATGAAAACAGTGGAGGAACCTTCATCGACAGGGTAGTAGTTTTCAGAAAGCAGTTTGCACTTGAAATGGGTATGGTATTCCCGTCAATCCGTATGAGGGATAACCAGAATATTAATCCAAATCAATATGTTATAAAGATAAAAGGCGAGGAAGTCGCCAGGGCAGAAATTCTCGTTGACCATTATCTTGCACTTGACAGCGGTAATGTTGAGGGTGAGATTGACGGTATAGATACAGTTGAACCAGCATTCAACATCCCGGCTAAATGGATAAGTGAGGATAAAAAGGTCGCCGCTGATATTGCAGGCTACACCTTAATTGACCCGACATCAGTTATGATTACTCACCTGTCTGAAGTTATTAAATCTCACGCATATGAATTGTTGAGCCGACAGGATGTCAAGACAATGCTTGATAAGGTTAAGGAAGCCAACCCGACAATTATCGAGGATGTTATCCCGAATGTTGTCAGCATTGCATACTTACAGAGAGTAATTGCAATGCTCCTGAAGGAAGGTATCCCTATAAGAGATTTACCGACTATTCTTGAAACTCTCGGTGATTATCAGAGCTCACTTAAGGATATGGATGTTACCTGTGAATATGTAAGACAGGCACTTAAGAGAACAATCACAAGGAAATTCTCCGAGGCTGGACAGATAAGGGTGTTTACACTTGATAATGAGATTGAAAATCTTATTGTTGCATCACTGAAGAAATCTGAACAGGGCTCATACCTTGCTATGGATCCTGATAAGATACAGGGTATTATTACAGCATTCAACAAAGAAACAGAAAAAGTCAGGGATGTTATTCCGACACCGATTATCCTGACATCACCGATTGTAAGAATATACTTTAAAAAACTTATTGATCAGTTTGTACCGAATGTTATTGTGCTTTCCTATAATGAAATTGATAATTCCGTTCAGATACAATCAATAGGAAATATTTCAATAAATGTAACTCAAGAGGTTTAATACGAAAGAGGTGATATAATGCCTACTGATATAGTTGAAGCAAATGAGCTTATCCTCACATACAAGGAAACCGGGGATATTGCCCTGCGTAATCAGATAGTTCTTCAATATGGAAGTATGGTTAAATATATCGCTGTTTCAATGAGGAACCTTTATTCTAAATACGCCGATGTTGAGGACGTCATAAACGAATGTATTATTACACTTATTTCGGCTATTGACGGCTTTGATGTGAATAAAAACGTAAAGTTTGAAACATACGCTTCCATAAGAATCAAAGGTGCAATCATTGATTTCATTAGAAAACAGGATTTTATCCCGCGAAGCGTAAGAGTTTTTTCAAAGGAATTTGAAAAGACATATACAATTCTTTATGCAGAGCTTTTCAGAGAGCCAACCTCCGATGAAATTGCAGAGAGAATGAATCTCACAGGCGAAAAGTTCAGAAAACTCATGGGTGAATCCGCAAGTGCAGCAACCCTATCCTTTGAAGAGCTTTTATATGAAAATAATTTTGAAATATCAGAAGTTTCCGACCCGAATGCGTGGGAAGCCGAAAAAGGGCTTGTACATAACGAACTTGCTTCAAATCTTGCTCAGGCAATAGACACACTAAAGGAAAAGGAAAAGAACGTTATCTCACTTTATTATTACGAAAAGCTCAAGTTCTCTGACATTGCAAAGGTTTTGCAGGTTACTGAATCAAGAGTATGTCAGATACACGCAAAGGCAATAGTTAAGCTTAGAATCGCACTCAAGGAATATCTCTCTCAGTGAAAGGAATGAAGAATAATGCTCAGAGGATTTTATATTGCGTCCAACGGACTGCTTAATCAGCAGAGAGTACTGAATACAATTTCAAATAACGTAGCAAACTCACAGACGCCAGGCTATAAGTCAGATACATCTGTTCAGAATACATTCAAGCGTGAGCTTATCCGTCTTAATCAGGGAAGAACAAATAAAACAGGAACTATCGAATACAAATACACAGAGAAATCCTTCACACAGCTTACCCAGGGTAGCTTTGAATTCACTGAAAGACCACTTGATATTGCTATTGAAGGGCCGGTTTATTTCAACATTCAGGGTAAGGATGGCAACCAATACCTTTCAAGAAACGGTCAGTTCTCTTTAGATGATGAAGGTTATCTTGAACTTGCCGGCTCAGGAAGAGTCCTTGGCGGAAATGGCCCGATATATATAGGAACAAGTGATTTTGCAGTAAACGGCAAGGGCGAAATTTATATTGACGGTCAGTATTCTGACAGCCTGCAGCTTACATATGTTTCAGATAATTCCAACGTAAATAAAAAGGGCGACAATCTTTTTGAACTTGCTGAAGGTGCAGAAACAAATCCACCTGAAGATATGGAATACAGTATAATTCAGGGAGCGTATGAACGTTCCAACATAGATATGGCAACCGAAATGACAAAGGCGATGGCGGCACAGCGTTCGTTTGAGTCAATGGCACAGGCCTTGAAGATGGTAGATAACATCAATGAAAAAGCCGCAACATTAATCGGAAAGGTATAGGGTGATAAAGGATGAATATAGGATTTTACAGCGCAAGAGCAGGTTTGATTTCAATGCAGCAGGGGCTTGATGTTGTTTCAAACAATGTTGCTAATGTTCAGACCACAGGCTTTAAGGAAGTCAGACCATCCTTTTCTGACCTGCTTTATTCCACACAAAAGCCACAGAACCCTGAGGCTCAGACTGGTCACGGCTCAAAACTTTCAAAGACAGATGTTATGTATAAGCGTGGACAGCTTATGATGACAAACCGCGAGCTCGATTATGCCTCACCGACCGATTGCTTTTTTGCAGTAAGGGATGAGAGCGGAAAAATAAGCTATACAAAAGACGGCGCATTCTATATGAGCAATAACGGAACAGGCTGGGATTTAGTCAATGCTGACGGCAAATTTGTTCTCGGATATGACAAGCAGCCTATTAAAGTAAGCATAACTGCTGAAGGCAATCCTGATACAGGTAATATTCAACAGCAGCTTGGTACATTCAGATTCGACAATCCTTATGGACTCCTTGCTGATGGTTCAAATACTTATGTTGCAACAGAAGGCTCAGGCGAGGGAATAGCTGATACAGGCGCAGACAAACTTATGGGCACGCTTGAAATGTCCTCTGTTAATATCGGTGACCAGATGGTAAAGGTTATTCAGTACCAGAGAGGTTTTCAACTAAATTCAAAAATGGTTCAGACAGCAGATGAAATACAATCTATTGTAAATAACCTTAGATAACGGAGGTAGCAAATGGCACCTATTAACAATCTTGATGACCTGAATCCTATACATATGGATGTCCTCAGAGAAATTGGAAACATCGGCTCGGGAAGTGCTGCGACTGCACTTTCAGGACTGCTTGGAGCACCTGTTGACATATCTGTTCCTTCTGTAAAATGTCTTGACTTTGCACAGACTATTGAGTTTATGGGCGGCGCAGAAGAACTTGTTATAGGATTAATGCTCAGATTTGAGGGCGAAATTTCAGGTTTGATTCTCTACATTCTCAAAACCGAATTTGCTCAGAAAGTTATTAATGCTTTTTATTCAAAAGATATTGAATCCCTTATGGATATGGATGAAATGGATAAATCAGCAATATGTGAAATAGGAAATATTATGGCCGGCTCTTATGTCAGGGCACTTGCTGACCTGACAGGAATGATAATAGACATCAGCGTGCCGGATATATGTGTTGATATGGCAGGAGCAATCCTCAGTGTACCTGCTATCCAATATGCTTCTCTCGGTGACAAAGTACTTTTTATTGACGATAACTTTAAGGTTTCAAGTGGGGACATAAAGAGCAATATGATACTTATTCCTGAAATGGACTCGCTCGGTATGCTTTTCGGGAAGTTGGGTATTGAAATATGAGTATACTAACGGTTGGAATATCAGATTTAGCCGTTTCAAAAGCTCCAGACGTTATCTGTACGTATGCACTGGGATCCTGTGTCGGAATATGCCTATATGATGAAACCAAGAAAATAGGCGGGCTTGTACATATAATGCTTCCAAGTAGTAAGGAAGCTCCACATATTCACGATAACCTAAAGAAATTTGCGGATACTGGTATTAAGATGCTTGTTATGGAAATTGAAAGAGCAGGCGGCAATGTAAGGAATCTAAAAGCCAAAATAGCCGGTGGGGCACAGATGTTTGCGGGGGTCAGCTCCTTCAACATCGGTGAAAGAAATGTTAAATCGGTAAAACAGATTTTAAGTGAACTGAACATTCAGATAGTGGCTGAACAGACTGGTGATAAAATTGGACGAACTGTTTTCTTTGATACGCAGACTGGGATGCTTGAGGTTAAATCTGCTACCCGCGGAATAATAGTAATATAATCGATAGGAGGTTTTTTCTGTGAACAATGATGATGCTTTAATTAACAGCACCAACAACATTGCTCCTGATAGTCAGGCTGACAATAATAATGAGGACAAGCCGCAGCCAGTTGATTGTATTATTGAATTGGAAATTGAAACTGGTGGTTATTCGGCAAATCTCAGAGCACGTTCACCATTGAATGGTGGAAAAGATGTTACAAAAGAACAAATAAAAGCTACCCTTGCTGAAAAGAAAATTGTGTATGGCATCAACGAGGGAATGATTAATATTATCGTCAACGGGAAGTCATATGACCGTTGGTTCCCTATTGCAAAATGTACTCCCCCGCAGAATGGTGAAGACGGAAAAGTTGAATATCTTTTTGATAAGAATGTAACAGGACTTCCAAAGGAAGATGCACATGGTTATGTTGATTTCCATAATCTTGGAATAATCCGTAACATCACAATGGGAACTGTTATTGCTAATATAACAAGAGAAACTCCGGGAACATCAGGCACTAATGTTCTCGGTGATGAAATGAAGCCTCAAAAGGGCAGGGAACCTTCCGTAGTATTCGGCGAAAATATAAAGCTCACCGATGATAAGCTTCAGATGATAGCAGCAGCGGATGGGAACCTTGTAAACAGAGGTGGAAAGTTCCTTATTGATACTGTTGTAAAAATTGACGGTGATGTTGATGTATCCACTGGTAACGTTGACTTTATCGGTGAAGTTGTTATCCGTGGTGACGTAAAGGAAGGCTTCAAGGTAACATCAGGAAAGGACATTCTTGTTCATGGTGGTGCTTATGGTGCAAGCCTGACAGCCGCTGGAAAAATCACTGTAAGAACCGGCGTAGTCGGAAGTCAGCTTGTTGCAGGAAGTTCTGTTGATGTTGCATTTGCTGAAAACTCAAATATAACCTGCTATGAATCTTTGAAGGCAAAGAGTCTTTACTTCTGTGATGCATTCTGTAAGGGTGAAGTATGCGTAAATACAGGAAATGGTAGCATCATCGGCGGAAAAATAATAAGTACAAAGAATCTTTATGCTTATACAATAGGTTCGAAATCATATACACCAACACAGATTGTTATCGGTGATAACGCAATAATGCTTCAGGAGAAAACAGGTCTTGAGCAGAAAATTGAAAAGCTTGATATTGAAGAAGATAAATGCACAAAGGTTGTTGAATACTTATCTGAAAAGAAAAAACAGCTTGGCTCTCTACCGACTGATAAGGTTAATATTATCACTACAGCAGCAAAGCAAATTCTTCTTCTGAGAAATGAACGTGAACAGATCCAGAAGAGAATTGAAGAAATTGATATATATCTTCAAACAAAGCAGAATCTTTGCGTAAACTGCAAGAGAGAGCTTTATCCTGGAGTAAAAATTACTATTAACGATTTTGTACTTCCTGTCAATTCAACATACCAGTATTGTCTTGTTGGCATTGGTGATGATGGAATAGAAATCAGAAATCAATAAGTAAAAAAAACATCTACTTTTAAGTAGATGTTTTTTATTATATGTTATCTTTATTGGCTTTGGCAATATCATTGCTTGCTTTAAGAATTTCAACATAAATTCCAGCAATGACTTCATACAACGAGTCGGGAATATTCTGCCCGACATTGAGCATTGTAAGTACTGCAGCAGTACTGTCATCCCTGAATACAGGAACGCCGTTCTGGTCAGCAACTTCAATGATTTTGTCAGCGACAGGACCGTGGCCAGAAGCAACAACAACCGGTGAATAATCCTTGTCCGGATTATACTTGAGTGCAACGGCAGCCTTATTAGGAGAAAGCTTATATTTTGACATTAAGACCACTTCTCCTTTCTGATATACGCGGGAATACATCAACAAGATTACGAACCTTATTAAGCGGACGTATGCTTGATGAATTTATTGAATAGCCTGCTCTTTTTGCCACTTCAGCAAATTGTGGCTTTAAGGTTGAGAAATATTTTTCAAGCCCGTGCGGACAGTACAGATTTATAGTAAGATTATTTTTATCGGTCTGCATTTCAAGTTCAAAAATACCGACGCGCTCAATGTCAAATGAAATGAAGATGTGATTGCTGTCCGATTCTTCTCCCGTTTCAACGGTTTTGTTGTCAATCCATACTTCACCGAATGCTTTTACGTCACCGATTTTAACAGGCAGAACATAGTGAAGAAGCGGAGTAAACACACCAGGAGCAGTCAGCATACTGTGGACAAGCCCATGTGGCTCTACAATTCCAAGATGAACGATATTTTCATTATTCAGTGTTTTTGACAGGAATGACGCCAGATAATCCATGGAAGACGGTTGATTATAAACAACATCATCCGAGTGTGAAAGCGCTGTGAGAAGGCTATTCATAATCTGTGAAAGTGATGATTTTACTTCATAGCTGTCAATGTTATTGAGCATATAGCTCAATCTGCCCACAAGAGCATTAAGGTCCTTTGTCTGATTGAAATTTTCAAGGAACTGTGAAATCTCCTTTTCTGCATTCTGTGGCAGAATAAGATTAAGCATATCCTTGAGTGAAGCTGTTGCATCACTAAGTGAAATTGTCGGGTGCTTTCCGTTGTTATCTATCATTTTTGCAAGCTGTTGGGCAACCGTATTAAGTTCATTACTGAACTTTTCCGGTGAGATATGTTGTGTGAATTCCTTTGCCATATCTGAAAGCTTAAAGGTCGCTTTATCAGTATCAGCATAGCTTTGATTATCGGAATTCAAGGCACGCTTTGCAAGCTCAGGAATAGAATTGCCCTGAGTAAATTTTGAAAATGCCTCTTTAAGCTGTTCTTTTAAATCACCTTCAGGGAGATGATGAAGCATATTCTCAAAGGATTTCTCCAGCGTAGCGGGATTGTCATTAAAGCGTGAAATATTATACTTCACAAGTGAAACAAGGTTTTTGATTTTATCTGTTGCAATAAGGCTGTTTGAAACCTGATCGAGAAGCTTTAGTGCCTGCTCCTTAAGCTGAGAAAAATTCAAGGCGGAATCAGGCTTTGCAAGCTGCTGTGCCATTTCAAAAAGCTGCTGTGAAAGATTCTTACTTGGGAAGAGTGCAGATGAAAGATAAGCAAAACTTATGGAAAGTGATGTTATCAGAGAACTTTGTGACTGAAGTGTAAAGGTGTTTTTTAGAAACTGTGCAATTGCGCTTTTGACTTCAGGAGCATTATTCTCAGCAGAAAGCTGTCTGATAATATCAAAAATCTCTCCATTAAAACTGGTGGCACCCTTTTGTTGCGTAGCAAGATCGGTAGCTACTCCGTCACCCTGAAGAAATATATTTTTTGCAAATTCATTGAATTCATTAATGACCTCAGGTGAGCCAGACTGGAGAATCTGACTTATAAAATCATCACTTAATATGCCTTTTAAAAGTGAAGTGGAAAAAGACGGGCTTTTTGATATGTTAAGCTCCATATCTGAAATAAAATTCGGATTAGGCTCTGTGGTTGAATTATTAGTCTGTCTGAAGTCCTGCGTCTTATCATTTGTCTTAATAATTTTTGTCAGATCAACAAGATTAAAGATGGTATCAGATTGCGCAATAGGGCGGGAAGCATTGGTGTAACTTTTTGGATTAACAAGCTGGGTAATTCTTAAAAGATCTGCCATCTACTCCCACTCCTTTGGATGCATTCATAAACTTTATTTATATAATATATCATTTTTCTATTGTAGTAAAGTTATTTTTGAGTTATAATGTATAAAAAAGAAAATAATACTTGATTTTGCTCGTATTTTATTTTTAGCCAGATTAAAATTTTATTAAGCAGGTGAGTTTATGGCCAGAATTGATGAAAGCATGGAAGCAATGGTGGATATGTATATCTTCGAGACCACCTCGTTGCTTGAACAACTCGATGAAATACTCATGAGAACAGAAAAGGAAAATGTAATGGGTGGAGAGGATATCAATGAGATATTCCGAATAATGCACACCATTAAAGGTTCCTCTGCTATGATGGGTCTGGAAAACATGTCTACACTTGCGCATACTGTTGAAGATATGTTTTTTATTCTCCGTGAGAACAAGGAACTGACTGCGTCTATCTCACATACACATCTTTATGAGCTTGTATTTGCTGCATCTGACCTAATGAAGAATGAAATTGACACCGTCGGTGATGCCAGTATTGAAGCAACAGATTTTTCAGAGCAGAAGCAGAAGATCAAGGATTATATAGAAGTCCTCAATAATGGCGGAGCAGAACCAGCAGCAGTAGAGCCTGTAAGTTCAGCACTGGGACAGGCTGTTGATGCTATTGCCAATGTTGTTGAGCCTGTGGCTGAACCTGAAAAGAAACCGGAGGAAGCTCCTGCCGGACTAAGCGATGATTTTGTGACAGTAAGAGTATTTTTCGAAGATGATTGCCAGATGGAAAACCTCCGTGCAATGATTCTTCTCAATACTATCCGTGATGACTGCGAATATATTGAAAGTATCCCTGCTGATGTTGAAACAAATCCTGAAACAGCAAAAGTCATTATTGATGAAGGATTTATTATTAAGTTCAGATCGGCTACCTGCCCTGAGGATATATACACACATATTGAGAATGCACTCAATGTTAAATCTTATGAAGTAATAGAAAATACTGTAGCAGCACCTGCTCCAGTCGCTCAGGAAAAGCCAGCTCCTGCACCACAGGTGTCAGTTCAGCAAGCTGCTCCAACGCCTGCTGTGGCAACAGCAACGGCTACAGCTACAGCTCCTGCACCAAAGCCAGTAGTGCCTCAGGCAAGTGCTGAAAGTGCATCACAGGCAGTGTCACAGGCTAAGACACCAGTAAAACAGAGCCTGATTTCTGTAAACCTCAATAAGCTTGATATGCTTCTTGATATGGTCGGAGAAATTGTTATAACAGAAGCTATGGTTACTTCAAGCCCTGACCTTAAAGGAGTAAAGCTTGATAACTTCCACAAGGCGTCAAGACAACTCAGAAAGCTCACAGATGAGCTTCAGGATATTGTAATGTCAATCCGAATGGTTCCGCTGTCTGGTGTATTCAACAAGATGAGCAGAATTGTCCGAGATATGAAGATAAAGCTTAACAAGGACGTTGACCTTGTATTCCAGGGGGAAGAAACTGAAGTTGACAAGAGCGTTATTGATAACCTTAACGATCCGCTTATGCATCTTGTCAGAAATGCAATGGACCACGGTATTGAAACTCCTGAAGAATATGCAGCATCAGGAAAGACAGAAAAGAGCCGTGTAACACTTTCAGCCTTTAACTCATCAGGTGAAGTTGTTATTGTTGTTGCCGATAATGGTAAGGGCATCAACAAGGATAAGGTTCTTGCAAAGGCAAAGGATAACGGACTCCTCACAAAGGACGAAAGTGAATATACAGACAAGGAAATATACAATCTCATTATGGCACCAGGCTTCTCAATGAAGGAACAGGTTACTGAATTCTCAGGAAGAGGCGTAGGTACTGATGTTGTAAAGAAGAATATTGAGAAAATCGGTGGAACAGTATATGTTGACAGTAAGTTCGGTGAAGGAACAAGCTTCATAATCAAAATCCCACTTTCACTTGCTATTGTTGAAGGTATGGAGGTTTCAATCGGTGATTCAATCTTCACAATCCCTACAAGCACAGTAAGGGAATCCTTCAAGATTAAGGACAAACAGCTTATCCACGATACCGATAAGGGCGAAATGATAATGATAAGAGGTACATGTTACCCAATTATAAGACTTCATGAAATATATGACATTAAGCCAAAGAGCGAGGACCTCAAGGACGGTATAGTCATTCTTGTTGAGGCTGACGGAAAGTCCACCTGCCTCTTTGCAGATGAGCTTATCGGTGAGCAGCAGGTTGTTGTAAAACCATTCTCAGCACTGCTTAACAAGTATAATGTCAAGAAGAACGGTATGGCAGGCTGTAGTATCCTCGGTGACGGTAGCATTACAATCATTCTTGATATCAACAACATAATCAACGAATTCTGATAAGGGGGGATATTCTGTGGGTAATGTGAACTTGGAAGAAAAAACTGTAGTTGAATACAACCTGACAAAGCAAGGTGGCGGGATATTGACCTTCTATGTTGAGAATCAGGTTTATGGAATTGAAATTCCTTATGTAACAGATATTATTGAAATTCAGCCAATAACATTTGTTCCAAGAATTCCGTATTATATTGAGGGCGTAATAAATCTTCGTGGTAAGGTTATCCCTGTAATGAACGTACGTTTAAGATTCGGAAAAGAAAAAATACCATATGATGAAAGAACCTGTATTATTGTAATAGAAAATGAAGAAACCTCAGTCGGAGTAATTGTTGACAGAGTATGTGAAGTAGCGGATGTTACACCAGACCAGATAACTCCGCCACCTGACTACAAGTCTGTTAATTCAAACAGATTCATCAAGAATATTGTAAAAATGGGTGATGATGTTAAACTTTTACTTGACTGTCAGAAGCTTATATTTGATTAATAAATACAAAAAGGAAATACAAGATGAAGCTGACTGATGAAGAATTTGCAAGAATAGTAAAATATATCAAAGATACCTATGGAATAAATCTTATTCAGAAAAGGCTGTTGATTGAAGGACGACTTTCTTTTACAGTATCATCAATGGGGTTTTGCAATTTTACAGATTATTTTGATGAAGTGCTTAAGAATACCAACAGCGAAAGATACAATCAGCTTATAAGCAAGCTCACCACAAACCATACTTACTTCATGAGGGAAAACGACCACTTTGATTTTATTATGAATGTTGTTCTTCCTCATATAGAACAGACTGTCAAGGATCATGATGCAAGAATATGGAGCGCAGGTTGTTCATTCGGTAATGAGCCATATAATCTTGCAATGTGTATTGATGAATATTTCGGCGATAGAAGAAAAGACTGGGATCTGAAGGTCCTCGCAACAGATATTTCACCCCGTGCATTACTTACAGCAAAGCAAGGGGTATACAAGGCAAGTGATCTGACTGATATACCTGAGCGCTGGCTTCAAAATTATTTTACAAAAGAAGATGATGAGCGTTATCGTGTCAGCGATAAGATAAGAAGTCAGGTAGTTTTCAAATATCTTAATCTTATGGAGGATTTCAAGCATAAAAAACCTTTTGATCTTATCCTTTGCAGGAATGTAATGATTTACTTTGATGCAAAAACAAGAGATACACTAGTAGAAAAATTTTACGACGTAACAAAGCCTGACGGCTATTTTTTAATAGGGCATGCAGAACATATTTCGAAAGATAGTAAATATAAAGCTTTAAAACCATCTATATTCATTAAAGAGTAACGATCATAAGGGGTGCTTTATGAGTGAGAAGTATATAAAGACGCTTATTGTGGATGATTCAATCCTGTTCAGAGAGGTTTTATCAAAGCTTGTTGCTGAAGATAAGGCAATCGATGTCATAGCAACAGCAGGTGATCCATATGATGCAAGAGATAAAATAATCCAGCTCAGACCAAATGTAATGACACTTGATATTGAAATGCCAAAAATGGACGGAATAAGGTTTTTAAAGAAGCTTATTCCACAGTATCCTATCCCGGTAGTTGTTGTAACATCACTTCCCATTAACGCTTTTGAAGCGCTTGATTCAGGAGCAGTTGACTTTGTAAAAAAGCCGGTTGTAAAAGGCCCTAATGATTTAAAGAATTTTGCACTGGAGCTAAGGGACAAAATAAAAATTGCAAGTACATCAAAGGTAATCGTACCGAAAAAACCCGACATGGCTGCTTTGGCAAAACAATTTGATAAATGCTGCAATTCCTCAACGGAAATTATTGCAATAGGTGCATCAACCGGTGGACCTGAGGCTATAACAAATGTTGTTAAGGATCTGCCATCGGATATTCCACCAATTGTTATCACTCAGCATATGCCAGTGAAGTTTACTGAAATGTTTGCTCAAAGGCTTAATAAAATCTCAAATCTTGAGGTAAGGGAAGCTAAAGACGGTGACAGACTTTATTCAGGTCTTGCACTTGTTGCAGCAGGTGAACATCATTTGCGTGTCCACAAGGACTTTAAAGGCTATTATATAACATCACAACCTGGTGAAAAAGTCAGCGGGCATTGTCCGTCTGTTGATGTAATGTTCGAGTCTGTTGCAGAATGTGCAAAGGATAAGGCAATCGGAGTAATTCTCACTGGAATGGGTGCCGACGGGGCAAAAGGACTTTATGCAATGAAAAAAGCCGGTGCTTATACAATAGGGCAGGACGCTGAAAGCTGTGTTGTATATGGAATGCCGAAGGTTGCTTTTAATATTGGCGGAGTAATCAAACAATGTCCGCTTGAAGAAATAGATGATGAAATAATCAAAAGCCTGAGAAAAAATAATCAAAAGCAAGGAGAATAACTATGAATGATTATATGGATTTATATAATGACGAGCAGGAGGATGATGTTGATCTTCAACATATGAAATTCCTCACATTTATCCTTGATAACAGGACTTTTGCATTGCCTATAAAGGATGTTATTGAGATTATCGAAGTTCAGGAGGCTATGCCTGTTCCTGAGTTCCCTGACTATGTAAAGGGTATTATCAATACAAAGGGAAGAGTTGTTCCTATTATTGATATGCGTCTTCGCTTTCAGCTTGAAGAAGCCGAATACACCGAAAGAACCTGTATTGTTATCTGTTCAATATGTTCTGTTGAAATCGGATTTGTCGTTGATACAGTAAAAGCTGTAATTTCTCTTGAGGATGATATGATGGCTCCTCCACCTGCAATTACAACCGATAAAGTTACAAGGTACATTACTGGCGTTGCCAAGTATGAAGATGACCTTGTAATCATTCTTGACGCAAAGAAAATTCTTGACGAAAAGGGACTCAATCTTGTAAGCGGAATGTAAAATATAAACTGCAACATTTTGTTGCAGTTTTTTTGTTTAAAATATTAAGTTTTATATTTTCCTGCCGATATGATATATGAGTAGTAATATAATCTTGATTAAATTATTATAACGGGAGGATTAAATTATGGAGATTAAAGGATATATCAATGCAATTAATGCATATAATACAGCAAAATTTGAAAGGAACAAATCTGAATCTGCAAGTACTATAAGTTCAGTGAAGAACACAGATAAAGTTGAATTTTCTTCGGGGAAAATCAATTCTGTTGAGGCACTCAAGGCTTCTATTGCAAGAAAAGTAGAAAATTCTGCAAGTATAGAAAGGATAACTGATCTGACTGCAAGCATCAATAACGGACAGTATAACGTACAGTCGGAAATAGTTGCAAGAGCTATACTTGAATAATCTTAAGGAGAAGTATAATGCACAATTATAAGTTAATCATTGACTTTTTCGGACAATATACTGACCACTATATTGAATTACTTGATTTTGAAAACAAAAAGCTTAAATATATTATTTCAAACGACGTTAATCAGCTCAGCAGCTGTCTTGGCAAGGAACAGGCTCTCATTATGAAGGGGAACAACCTTGAGGCAAAAAGAATTGACATTCTTAAAAAAGAGGGCTTGGGAGAAACCTCCTTTGGTGAAATGATTCAGTCAGCTCCTGATGAATATAAGGATAAGCTCCAGAGTGTTTTTTCAGGTCTTTCAAAATATGTTCTTGAAGTGAAAAGAATAAATGACGAGGCAATGAATGTTGTCAGAGTAAAACTCAATTCAATAGAAAACAAGATGTCACACAATTCAGGCGAGATTTATAACGACAAGGGTGGCAGAAATCACACAGCAATGTCAGTATCAATGACAAAGAATGTTTAGGAGGATGTCTAAATGAGACCAACGTTTTTAGGTTTTGAAACAACAAGAAAATCTTTAATGGCTTCACAGAAAGCTCTTGATATAACAGGCCACAATATTTCAAATGTAAACACAACAGGTTATTCAAGGCAAAGGGTTGACCTTTTCTCAATGGTAACCACCTCAGGTGGAACAAGATATGGAGCAAGCAAGGTTATGTGTGCTGGCCAGGGTGTTTATATGTCGGGAGTTGATCAGATCCGTGATCCGTTCCTCGATAAGAAGTTCAGGGAGCTTAACTCTGACACAGCAGAAGCCGGAATAAAATCAAGCATACTTACTGATGTTGAAAATGTTCTTGACAATATCGATACAGAAGGCTTGCAGAAGGCACTATTAAAATTTCAGAGAACTATGGAGTCCTTTGCAACAGACTCAACAGATAGAGAGGAAATTGCAAATATCCTCACACAGTCAGCAAAGCAGCTTGTAAATGTAATCAACAACTACGACTTCAAGCTTACACAGATTCAGGATCAGACAAAATTTGAAGTTGACGCTTCAATCAGCGATGTCAATGCAACCTTTAATAAAATTGCTGATCTTAATAAGCAGATAGCAGACAGCTATGTTTCAAACGGTGAGGTTTCATACGGACTTGCCGGTGATTATAAAGTAAATGCTACATACGGACCTAATGAGTTACTGGATACAAGAAATGTTCTTCTTGATTCACTTTCATCATATGGTGACATTGAAGTTCAGGACGAAAAAGATGGTACAGTAACAGTAAAATTTGCCGGTGCAACAGTAATTGAAGGCAATAAAGCAACACAGCTCAGCTGCTCGGAGGATTCAATAACAGGTGCTTTGATGCTTGGCTTTAACAATGGTTCAGAATTTAGTCCGAAAGCAGGCTCGCTAAAAGGCTATGTTGATGTTTATAACGGAAACGGCTGTTATACACAAGGCGCACAGAATGGTTCAGAAGGGCTTTCATACTTTAAAACAGTAATTGATAAATTCTCAGAAACAATGGCAAAAGAGTTTAACAAAATGAACGAAGACCCTGCAAACCCTGGCGTTGAAAGACCTTTGTTCACAACCTCTGACGGAAGCGTTGTTTTCACAGCAAAGAACCTCCGAGTTTCTGACGACTGGGTTAACAAGCCAATGTCAATTCTTCCTACAAATCAGGAGGGTGAACTTGACAACGCACATATCTACAGATTACTGAGCGTTTTTGACAAGCAGGTTAAGTTCGGCGATAATAATGATTTTGAAGGAACCTTTGAAGGCAATATTTCATACTTCACAAACAAGCTTTCACAGGAAATTACCTTCCAGTCAGGAAAGTTTGAATCAAACGATTCACTTACAACAAGCATTCTTTCTGAAAGAGATGCAAAATCAGCAGTTTCTCTTGACGAAGAAGGAATAAATATGATGAACTACCAGAAATGGTTTAACGCTTCTGCAAGAGTAATGACTACACTTGATGAGGCACTGAATACAATCATAAACAATATGGGACTTGTAGGCAGATAATATTAAGGAGATATAGGATATGAGAGTAACACAGAATCAGATGACAAGGATGTATCTGAAGAATTCAAACTCCGCACTGAATAATATGAACAAAATCAACAACCGTGTCCTCACACAGAGGAAGTTCACAAGAGCTTCAGAGGATTCAGTTGGTGCTGCCAAGGCTCTGATTATAAGAAGGAACCTTGAGAAGAATGAGATGTACAGCGATAATATAGCAACAGCAGAGGGCATTTACTCAACAGCTGAAAAATCTTTGCTTTCAATAAGCAGCGTTTCAACAACAATCTCTGACTCAATTATTCAGGGCGCAAATGGCACAAACGGTCAAGACGGGAAGAAAATCGTTGCAAACCAGATCAGAAATATGGCAAGGGAAATGACAACACAGATCAACTCCGAATATGCTGACAGAAAGCTTTTCGGTGGTTCCAACAATGCTTCAGCTCCTTTTGTATATGATCAGGCTACAAAAACGCTTACCTACAATGGAGTTGATATCAATTCCGCAAATCTTTCAGACTTCCCGAAAAGTGCTGATATAAGCCTTGATGTTGGCTTAGGTCTTCAGTTTGATGCTGACGGAAATGTTGACAAGCAGACTGTTATGAATATTGCACTAAACGGTGCAGATATTCTTGGATATGGAACAGATACAGACGGTGACCCTAAGAATCTTATCTCTCTTGCATATAAAGCAGCTGACGCTCTCGACGCAGGCGACAGTGGTGAGGCACTCAATATTCTTGAGAAGCTTAATGCAAGCAAGTCAAATCTTATGAACAGTATTACTGATTTGGGAAATCAACAGCAGTCTGTTGATTATGCAAAGGCAAGAGTTGAAAATGATGACTTCAGCCTTAAGAAAGCACAGCAGGGCGTTGAGGGTGTTGACCTGACAGAAGAAATCTCAAACCTGAAGGTTGCTGAAATGGCATACAACGCAACACTGTCAATGGGATCAAAGCTAATACCATTAAGCATATTTGATTACATGAAGTAAAAGGTGAGGTGATATTGATGGATCAGTTACTTAGCATAAGGACCACGCCAATAGCTGTCGAAATTTTAATAGACAATGCACATGTCAAGTATAACAGCAGGCTTCCTAAGGTTGAAGTTTCCCGCCAGGAAGGCGGACTTCAGATGAAAGCCGATCCTATTAAAATCAATATTGATACCTTTGAAATGCGTCAGAGCATTGGACTTAAATCAAATACAACATTAATAAATGAGGCAGCCCAGAATGGTATCAAGATAGCTTATCAGGCAACAGCAACAATTGCACAGGAAGGCAACGAGCTTGCTGACCCGAACGGAATGAGTATTGCACAGATTGCTGCGTCAAAACTTAACCAGCAGGTTGAAACTGCACTTGAGTTTCTGCCTAAAGATGGCCCTGATATTTCCTGGGATGGCGGAAAGCTCAGTATCCATTATCAGATGGATGAGCTAAACATGAACTGGGATACAGCGGGACTTACAAATTTTGAATTCATACCTGGAAAGATAGAATTCGAAGTAAAACAGATGCCGAAAGTTGAAATTGAATATCTTGGCGGACCTATATATGTTCCACCAAGTGCTGACCCTGAACATAAGGGACAGGAAATAGATGTAATAGTATAAGCAAGGAGCGATGAATATGAACAATACAGCACAGGACAAAATCACTATTAAGACAAGGGATTTCGGGGAACAGGAAATCAGCAAGGCGGATATCATAGACTTCCCGAATGGAATTTTCGGATTTGAGGACAGCAAGCGTTTTGTTGTATTAAGTCCTCTCGGTGATGAAGCTTCACCAATGTGGCTCCAGAGTGTTGATTCCACAGTACCGTGCTTTATTGTTTTCAAGCCACTTGATTTTATCACTGACTATGCTCCGGAGCCTGCTTTGGACGATCTTTCTTTAATCAAGCTTGAGGATAAGGAAGATATTGAGGTTCTTTCAATAGCAGTTATTCCCGAGGATTATAAAAAGACAACACTGAATATCAAGAGCCCGATTATCGTTAATAAAAAGGACAGGATTGCTGTCCAGACTATTCTGGATGAAGACTACGATATAAAGTTTCCTTTATACCAGAGTATAAAGGAGGAGTAGCTATGTTAGTTATTACCCGAAAGACAGATGAAGGTCTTATTATTAATGACAATATTGAAATTACTGTACTTGAAATCAATAAGGACAGAATAAAAATCGGTATTAATGCGCCAAAGGAAATCAGCATTTACAGAAAAGAAATTTATATTACAGCTAAAGAAAACAAACAGGCGTCTGAAGCATTGCCTGCAAATGTTCTTGAGCAGTTACTTAACAACAAGGGAAAGGAGAAACAATAATGTCAGTATCATCATTATCATCATCGTCATCCAGAATCAGATCGGCAGGACTTGTTTCCGGACTTGACACAGAAGAAATCGTAAAACAGATGTCGTCTTTGTCAAAGCAAAGACTCAATACACAGAAGCAGAAGCTTCAGACACTTCAGTGGAAGCAGGCTGAATACAGAAAATCAACAGCTGCTCTTCAGGAGTTTAAGAATTCATACTTCAATCTTCTGAAGCCAGACCAGAACATTGGTTCGCCAAAGCTGTTCGGCGCAAGAAGCGTCACTTCATCAAACCCTCTTTTAAAGCTTTCTGCTGCAGCTAATGCAACAGAGGGCACATTCAACATAACTGATATTATCAGGAAAGCTGAAAGTGCTTCAATTGCCAGCACAGATAAATCTATTGAGGGCGTAACTGTTGACCTTAATACTGTTGTGGGAACAGATTATAACATCAATTTAAACCTTGATGGTCTTACAAAGACGATTTCCTTCACAGGCGGAGCAACAGATGATGAAACAAAGCAGAATCTTATTGATTCGATAAATACAGCTTTTGCTGCAACAAAAGCAAACTTCTCATTTGACGGTGACAGACTTACTGTCAATAATACAGAAATTGCTGCTATAAACCATTCCTTTGTTATTTCAGAGGCATCAACTACTGACTTAGCAGGGCTTAAGGCTCTCGGCTTTGAGGATCCAGTGACCAATAAGATTTCTCTTAACACAAAGCTTGAGGATATTTCCTTCAAAACAGATCTAAAGGGAAACGGCTTTACTTTTGATATCAATGGCAAGTCATTTGAATTTGATAAGGACGCTACTTTAGGTAGTGTTATCAATACTATAAACAGCAGTGATGCCGGCGTTAAGCTTTCTTATGACAGCATAAAAGGACAGTTCTCAATGGGAACAACAGATTCCGGTGCTGGTACATCACTGAATATTACACAGAAGTCAGGAAATCTTCTCACAGCAATGTTTGGAGCAGATAAAATTGCGGAGGCATCCTCAATAAGCTCAAGCTCACTGATGTCAAACGGAATTGAAGGCAATCCGCCTGCAGTTGATCAGATATTTGCTTTCAGCAAAGAGAACACAAATATATCAGAACTTATCAATCAGTCAATAAACGTTACAGTAAATGGCGTTGAAAAGAAAATCGCACTCTGGTCATATAATTCCACAGGTGTAAAGAATGACTTCACAAATGGCGATAATGTTGTTTCACAGCTTAATTCAGAACTTACAAGGGAGTTCGGTACAAGTGCTCCGTCATTTTCATTTGATAAGGATGCAAAGACATTTACTCTTATGGGAGGAAAAACCGGTGACGTTGTTAAAATCAGCGCTTTAAGTGATGTAACAGGGGGAAGTGCAAAGCTTGTTTCGGCACTTGGCTTTGATGAAACAAACAGCACAAACGAAATTGATATCAACCAAAAGCTTTTTGAAGGCGTTGAGGGTTCAATAAGTGCAACTTTATCATTCGGCGGTGGTAATACAATTACCATTAATGAAAACACAACCTTAAAAGAGCTTCTTGATGGTTCCTTCGGGAATATTACTCTTGAAAACAATTCACTTAAGCTTAATGGTATTGATATGGCAGGGACCGATGAAGGAGGAAAAGCTTATCTTTCTTCATTGTTCGGTGAAGAATACAATTACCCAGTAGTACCTGCAACAAACGCTACTCCATCATATGAAGCAAGCGGACAGAATGCCGTTATGACTTATGACGGAAACACAATAACAAGCAACTCCAACACATTCACAATCAACGGTACATCTGTTGACATCAGTGCACTTGAAACAGGTGCTAAAAACATCAGTGTAACAACAGCAAGTGATACAACAGCTGCAATGAAGACAATAAAGTCTTTTGTTGAAGATTATAACACTCTTATTGATGCACTTAACGGACAGATTTCAACAAAGCACGATAAGGATTATACACCTCTTACAGATGAACAACGTGAAGATATGTCCGATAAGGAAGTTGAACTTTGGGAAGAAAAAGCAAAGTCAGGTCTGCTTTATCAGGATTCAACAATCAGCAGAGAAATGATTGATCTGAGAAGTGCAATAAGCTCAGTAAATAATTCGGGTTTTACACTTTTTAATATCGGTATAAAGCCATCAACGGACTACAAGGATAACGGTAAGCTTGAAATTGATGAAACGAAGCTTCAGAAGGCATTGAATGAAAATTCAGATGCAGTATCAAAGTTATTTACAGATACAAACAACGGCTTGTCAACAGCAGTAACAAATGCTCTTGACAAGGCTATTGCTACAACTGGCGCCAACAAGGGTACACTTGTTGTTATGGCTGGTGTTGAGAACACATCATCTTCCGCTGAAAACAGAATTTCAAAGCAGATAGATACATACAAGGATCTTATCGAAGATCTTCAGGAGCGTTATGAAAGTGAGCAGGAGAGATACTGGAAGCAGTTCACCACACTTGAAAAGACAATGAACAGCTACAATTCACAGAGCTCGTGGCTGTCGTCGCAATTCCAGCAGTAATTCTTAAGGTTAAAAGGGGATGTCAGTATGATGAATCCATATCAGCAGTATAAGCAACAGTCAGTGACAACAATGTCACCGCTTCAGATGCTTATTGCGTTATATGACAAGGCAGAGCAGGAAACCAACAAGGCGATTTACTATATAGAAAACAATGACATCGAAAAAGCAGGCAAGTCAATCCTCAAGGTTCAGGATATTGTTGCTATGCTTGACAGCAGCCTTAAGATGAAATATGAAGTTGCTGAAAATCTCGCCTCGTTATATGAATTCTTTATGGATCAGCTTATAAAAGCAAACACAACTAAAGATACAGAAATATTAAAACAGCTTATTCCGTTTTTTGCCGATTTGAAGGACGCGTTTACTCAAATAAGTCGAAAGGGTTAGTTCAAATGAGTGTTATCTATATTTCGTCTATTACAAAGTATATTGATCAGAAAATAGTTCTTCTGAATAAATTCAGAGAAATCACTTCGAAAATAGCAGACTCAGATTTTGATTCACTTGCGGGCCTTATCGCAGAGCGTCAGGTTGTTATCAATGATATTGATAACAAAACAGAAAATATAAAAAAGATTATTGCTGAACAGACAGATGAGGTTTCAGGAATACTCAGTCAGCTTATTAGATTTGAAAAAACCGAATGTGCGAGTGAGTATAAACCTGTTGCGGAAAAATCAGCAGAGCTTGAAAAAATCCTCATTCAGATTTCTGAAGAGGAAAAGGCTGTCCATCAAAAAATGGAGAATGTAAAAAAAGGCCTTGAAGAAGATATGCTCAAGTCAAACAAGAGCAGAAAGGTTCTTAATTATTTTAATTCATTTGTTGGAAATGCCTCAAGCGGGAATACTTTTAATTCAGTAACTTAATATTTAAAACAAAGCCGGCACTTGTCGGCTTTTTCTTTTTGTGATATAATTTAAAAAACTTGCATCCGTAGCTCAGTTGGATAGAGCAATGGCCTCCGACGCCATGTGCCGCTGGTTCGAATCCAGTCGGGTGCACCATACACTTATTATAAGAAGGAATAAAAATGATAATCAGAATAGCTACGCCTAAAGATGCGGAAAGACTTGTAGAAATTTATAGCTATTATGTTGAGAACACAACAGTTACATTTGAATATGATGTCCCGACAACAGAAGAATTCAGACAGAGAATTGAGAACACATTAAAGAAGTTCCCTTATCTTGTTGCAGAGGATAACAGAATTATTAAAGGCTACTGCTATGCCTCCCCCTTCAAGACAAGAAAGGCATATAGCTGGAGCGTTGAAACGTCGATATATGTTGATAAAGACAGCCATGGGCAGGGCATAGGAACAATGCTCTATAACAAGCTCGAGGATTATTTAAAAAAGCAGAATGTAATTAATATAAATGCGGGAATATCCTATCCGAATGAATGTAGCGAGGCACTGCATTTAAAACGGGGCTATAAGAAGGTTGCTCATTTTGAGAAGTGTGGTTATAAGCTCGGCAAGTGGGTGGATGTAATATGGATGGAGAAATTCATCGGCGAGCATACAGATAATCCAAAGCAAGTAATACCGTTCCCTGAACTAATTAAATAGTATTATTAAAGTGATATTTTAAAAAGTATCACTCTTTTTGTTTTGAAACGTAATAATGTAACAATATGGGATTATTGCATATAATTATGACAGAAATGTTGATAATGATTTGAATAAACTATACAAACCGCCGAAAGAGTAAAAAAGGGTAAAAAGCTGTTGACAAGCGTATACAAATCTGATAAAATAAATAAGTCGCCTCTTGAGGATGACAAACAAAGAAACATGACAATTGAGTAAGAAAAGCGATAGTAGTTAAAGGAAGAAACCTGAAACGTTTACCAATAATTACAGCTTGACTGAAAGAGAGTAATGTGGTAAGATATTAAAGCTGTCTTACGAAAGACAAGAACTTAATAAGAAGTTTGAAAATAAAAACTTAAAAAAGTGCTTGACAAGACTGAGACGCTATGATATAATAGATAAGCACTCGACACGAGGGTAACTTCGAAAGAGTGATTATGAGGACCTTGAAAATTGAACAATGATAATACAAGAATTTAAACCCTTAAATTTCTTTGAAAGTCAGAAAAGACTTAAAAATCATTTTTAGTCAGTTTTTCGCAAAAAACTGAGCAAAAGGATTTCAATTCACCTAACAGTGATTGATATACAAACTTTATTAAGAGTTTGATCCTGGCTCAGGACGAACGCTGGCGGCACGCCTAACACATGTAAGTCGAACGGACTTGAAAGAGCTTGCTCTTTCAAGTTAGTGGCGGACGGGTGAGTAACACGTGAGTAACCTGCCTTTTTGAGGGGGATAACGTTTGGAAACGAACGCTAATACCGCATAATATATATTGTTCGCATGGACGATATATCAAAGGAGTAATCCGCAGAAAGATGGACTCGCGTCTGATTAGCTAGTTGGTGAGGTAATGGCCCACCAAGGCGACGATCAGTAGCCGGACTGAGAGGTTGAACGGCCACATTGGGACTGAGACACGGCCCAGACTCCTACGGGAGGCAGCAGTGGGGAATATTGCACAATGGGGGAAACCCTGATGCAGCGATGCCGCGTGGAGGAAGAAGGTTTTCGGATTGTAAACTCCTGTCTTCAGGGACGATAATGACGGTACCTGAGGAGGAAGCACCGGCTAACTACGTGCCAGCAGCCGCGGTAATACGTAGGGTGCAAGCGTTGTCCGGAATTACTGGGTGTAAAGGGAGTGTAGGCGGGATAGCAAGTCAGATGTGAAAACTATGGGCTCAACCCATAGACTGCATTTGAAACTGCTGTTCTTGAGTGAAGTAGAGGTTGGCGGAATTCCTAGTGTAGCGG
>OCTV010000034.1_pt1 | contig 45777 bp, 35 predicted proteins | sample 1539101 | NCBI WGS metagenome assembly OCTV01 (sample SAMEA3991422, study PRJEB22521) | metagenome | biome: anthropogenic terrestrial biome; feature: sewage plant; material: sludge | place: Sweden | collected 2012-09-26 | reverse complement strand
GAGCGCACGCCTGATAAGCGTGAGGTCGGTGGTTCGAGTCCACTTGTGCCCATTTTTGAAAGATAGTCAAAAGATTATGGCTTTCAAAAAGATTTGATAAATGATATAATAAAGAAGTTGGGGAAGTACTCAAGAGGCTCAAGAGGACGGTTTGCTAAATCGTTAGACTGGGAAACCGGTGCGCAGGTTCGAATCCTGTCTTCTCCGTCAAATACGTCTATTGTTGAATAGACGTTTTTTTGCCTATGTAATGGTGGTTGCCAATAGTTAAGTGTATCTGATAGGGTTGAGATTGGAGGTAGCATGGCACTTCTTGATAAAGTGATGATAGAAGAAATCAGGTCTAGTATCAATATTGTAGATGTTATTTCACAGCATGTGCACTTGTCTAAAGCTGGTACAAATTACCTTGGTCTTTGTCCATTCCACGGGGAAAAAACACCAAGTTTCAATGTTAATGCTCAAAAGCAGTTTTACCATTGTTTTGGCTGTGGTAAATCTGGTGATATTTTCAAATTTCTTGAGGACTATAAACAAATTCCGTTTCGAGAAGCAGTAAAAGAAGTTGCTGATATGGCAGGGATTGTACTCGAAATTGACACACGTCCAGCACAGGATAATCCTAATCAAGCGTTATTTGATTTACATAATCAAGCAGCGAGGATTTACCATACTGTTCTGACTGCGACCGAAGAGGGCGCTAAAGCTAGGGAATATCTCCATAATCGAGGTATTTCAGATGAAATCATTGAGAAGTTCAATATCGGCTTAAGTTTATCTGATAATGACTTTCTCTATCAGAGCGTCAAACAAAAATTTGAAGAATCTGTTTTGACAAACTCAGGTTTGATTACTTTTGCTGAGAATCGCATCTTCGATAGTTTTCGTGGTCGAATTATGTTTCCACTTAATGATAAGAATGGTCAGGTCATCGCTTTCTCAGGGCGTATCTGGCGACCAGAAGACCTGTCCAACAAAACATTAGCTAAGTACAAAAATTCTACGACCACACCAATTTTCAATAAATCAGATGCGCTCTACAACCTTGATCGGGCTGGCCAAAGTATCAAAAAAACGCGAGAAGTTTATTTGATGGAAGGCTTTATGGATGTCATCGCGGCTTATGAAAATGGTGTCAGCAACGCTGTCGCGAGTATGGGGACTGCTTTAACGGAAGGCCATGTTCGCAAACTTCGGTCGGTTACTAAGAAATTTATTCTCGTTTATGATGGGGATAAGGCTGGGCAGAATGCCATCTATAAAGCTTTGAATTTACTAGCATCGGACGATGTCGAAGTGGTTCGGATTCCGGATGGTTTAGATCCTGATGAATACAATAAGGCTTATCCTGGTGCTCTTGGGACTTTGATGACATCTGGTAGGATGGCGCCTGTTGAGTTCTTAATGGATCATTTACGACCAGCAAATTTATCTAATCTACAAGCTCAGCTAGATTTCATTGATTTGATGAGTCCTAAAATTGCAGCGATTCAATCTTTGACAGCGCAAGATGCGTATATAAAGCGATTAGTTGAGATTTTACCGGATTTCGAGTATAATCAAGTAGAGTCCGCCGTTAATCAAAGGCGGGAAAACGTCGTTGCCTCTCAGGTCATCTATGATGAGCCGTTTATGTTTGATGATGGTATGGCACCTCCTCCTCCGTCAGAGGATGACAGCTATTCATTTATGGATCAGTCCATGGCACCTGTAGTACCTGCTCCAATATCAAGCAATAAGAAATTGTCAAAGATAGAGTTGTCAGAGTTGCAGTTATTACATCGGATGATTTATCATCCAAGTGTTCTGACTCGTGTGGCGTCCATTCATGATTTTCAGTTTGTGCATCGGCGGTATCAGCAACTATTTGAGAAGATGATAGGCTTGGGAGAGGTAGATGAAACAGGTTTGATGGGACAGTTGACGGGTGAAGACTCTGAAACATTTTATGAGGTCTTATCCTCTGTCAATGTGCCAGACGACATCTCAGATCAAGAAATTGACGATTTATTAAAGAATTTCGTTAAAGCAGCTAAAGGCTCCCAATTGCAGGCCTTGCAAGATCAACTTGCACAAGCTAAGCAGACAGGGAATAGTGCCTTAGAATTACAATTAACCTTGCAAATCATTGCTCAGAAACAACAAGATGGGGTATAAAATTGGTAGAAACAAAAAAAGATAGTAAAAAAATCTTCTCAGTATTTGACGTTACGGTTGCAGAATTTATTCGCGACCATAAAAAATTAGGTCAAGCTGTAGATGATGATATTACGGTTGAACTTATCACAGAATTTGGATTAGATGCTGACGGTATTGAAGCGCTACTCACAAAAATTCAGGATGCTGGTATCTCAATCGTTGATAAAAAAGGTGAACCATCAGTGATGGCACTTGAATCGACAAAAATCGATGAAAAAGAAGCTGAAGAAGAAGTCGAAGAGATTGTGACCAATGTCCGTATTGATGATCCAGTACGGATGTACTTGAAAGAAATCGGTCGCTTCCCACTTTTGACATTTGACGAAGAAACACGTTTAGCCGAAGCGATTGTTGCGGGTGGTGAAGAAGGCGAGATGGCTAAACAAATGCTTGCTGAAGCCAACCTACGTCTCGTTGTATCTATTGCCAAACGTTATTCTGGTCGTGGCATGCAATTTCTTGATCTAATTCAAGAAGGTAACATGGGCTTAATGAAGGCCGTTGACAAATTCGATCACACCAAAGGTTTCAAATTCTCAACTTATGCGACGTGGTGGATTCGTCAAGCCATCACACGTGCCATTGCTGACCAAGCGCGCACGATTCGTATTCCAGTCCACATGGTTGAAACGATCAACAAATTGATCCGGATTCAACGCCAACTCTTACAAGATTTAGGTCGCGACCCATCTCCTGAGGAAATTGGTGCAGAAATGGATATCAAACCGGAACGCGTGCGAGAAATATTGAAGATTGCTCAGGAACCTGTATCGCTTGAAACACCAATCGGTGAAGAAGATGATTCACATTTGGGTGATTTTATCGAGGACGATGCGATTGAAAGTCCAGTTGATTACACCAACCGTGTGATGTTACGTGAGCAACTTGACGAAGTCATGGATACCCTGACTGATCGTGAAGAAAACGTCCTTCGGATGCGCTTTGGTCTAGATGATGGCCGCATGCACACATTGGAAGATGTTGGCAAACAGTTCAAAGTAACTCGTGAACGGATTCGTCAAATTGAAGCCAAGGCTTTGAAAAAATTACGTCATCCAAGACGTAGCAAACAATTACGAGATTTTATGTAAATCATTGATATTAGTAACTCAAAAGACGTCAAACGGCGTTTTTTTTGTGCCCTAATATGATTTTAAATGAGCATTTTTCTTGAAAATAGATTACAATAAGCATATAATATGATTAAAGGTCAAAATTGGTCAAACGCCAATTATCCTTTAAAACAAACTAAAAATAATCAAATCTTTCCAAAGTATGAAAATTTTAAATCTAGAGAAGGATTTGCAAACTGTAAAGGAGTTACCGTCTATGCTCTGTCAAAATTGTCAGCTTAATGAAGCAACGATTCACCTCTACACAAATGTAAATGGTGTCAAAAAACAAAATGATCTCTGCCAAAACTGTTACCAAATCATGAAATCAGGTGGACCTACAAATCTTTTTGGTGGTGGTGCTAACCAAGGCGCAACCAATCAATCAGATGCTAACTATAATCCCTTCGATGATCTTTTCGGAACATTAGGTAATAATATGAACCATCCTAATGGCCGACCAGACAATGCCACACCGCCAACACAGACTGGTCGTGGTGGTAATGGTGGTCAACCACCTCGTGGTCGTGCAGGAAACGCACAACCCAAAGGTATGCTAGAAGACTTCGGTTTTAACGTGACTGAAAGTGCCCGTAAAGGTGAAATTGACCCAGTCATTGGACGTGATCAGGAAATTACTCGCGTGATTGAAATTCTCAATCGCCGGACTAAAAATAATCCTGTTTTAATTGGCGAACCTGGTGTTGGTAAAACTGCTGTCGTTGAAGGCTTAGCCCAAAAAATCGTTGATGGTGATGTGCCACAAAAACTACAAAATAAAGAAGTTATTCGACTAGATGTTGTGAGTTTGGTTCAAGGGACAGGGATTCGTGGTCAATTTGAAGAGCGCATGCAAAAATTGATGAAAGAAATCTCTGACCGTCAAGATGTGATTCTTTTCATCGATGAAATCCATGAAATCGTGGGTGCTGGGTCTGCTGGCGATGGTAATATGGATGCTGGCAACATTTTGAAGCCAGCATTGGCTCGTGGTGAATTGCAGCTGGTCGGTGCAACAACGCTAAATGAATATCGGATCATTGAAAAAGATGCTGCGCTTGAACGTCGGATGCAACCAGTTAAAGTTGATGAACCTTCTGTTGATGAAACGATTACTATTTTACGCGGGATTCAAAAACGTTATGAAGACTACCATCACGTGAAATATACGGATGAAGCGATTGAACAGGCAGCCATCTTGTCTAACCGTTATATTCAAGATCGTTTCTTGCCTGACAAGGCCATTGACTTGTTAGATGAGTCTGGATCTAAGAAAAATCTGACTTTAAAATTCGTTGATCCTCAGGAAATTGCCAAACGGATTCAGTCTTCTGAAGATGCCAAAAATGAAGCCTTGCGTTCTGAAGACTTCGAAAAAGCAGCACATTTCCGTGATCAAATCGCCAAATTGCGAGAATTATCTAAGCAAGAATTGACGGATGAAGAAACACCAGTCATCACTGAAAAAGACATCGAATCTATCATTGAAGAAAAAACGAAGATTCCTGTAGGTGATTTGAAAGAAAAAGAACAAACGCAGTTAATCAATTTAGCCGATGACTTGAAAGCGCATGTCATTGGTCAAGATGATGCCATTGATAAAATTTCCAAGGCAGTCCGTCGTAACCGTGTAGGCCTTGGGAAAGCCAATCGCCCAATCGGTAGCTTTATGTTTGTCGGACCAACGGGTGTTGGTAAAACAGAACTTGCTAAGCAATTAGCCCTGGAGCTTTTCGGTAGTCAAGACAGCATGATTCGATTCGATATGAGCGAATACATGGAAAAACACAGTGTGGCGAAGCTGATTGGTGCGCCTCCTGGTTATGTTGGTTATGAAGAAGCAGGGCAACTGACTGAAAAAGTCCGTCGCAATCCTTATTCATTGATCTTACTGGACGAAATCGAAAAAGCCCATCCAGATGTTATGCACATGTTCTTACAAATCTTGGACGACGGTCGTCTGACCGATGCTCAAGGTCGTACGATTAGCTTTAAGGACACGATTATCATCATGACCTCAAATGCAGGGACTGGTAAAGTAGAAGCCAATGTCGGCTTCGGTGCAGCTCGTGAAGGCACGACAAACTCTGTCTTAGGTCAACTTGGTGATTTCTTCAGCCCTGAGTTCATGAACCGTTTTGACGGCATCATTGAATTCAAAGCCTTAAGTAAAGACAATCTCCTGCAAATTGTTGACTTGATGCTGGCTGACGTTAATGCACAGATTTCAAGAAATGAAATCCATTTGGACGTAACTCAAGCAGTCAAAGAAAAATTAGTTGATCTTGGTTATGATCCGAAAATGGGCGCTCGACCACTCCGCCGGACTATCCAAGACCATATCGAAGATGCCATCGCAGATTTTTATATCGAACATCCCGAACATAAAATGCTCACAGCAGACGTCATTGATGATCAAATCGTCATTGTCAATCAGTCTGATGACGCAACAACGGATGGAGCTATAGCAGAAACAACAGCTGATGCAGGCTCTGCTGACGCTTAAATAGATGAAAAAGAGCTGATGTAGCTCTTTTTTAGAGTCTAATAAAAAAAACGTTCTAACAGTCAAAGTCTGTCAGAACGTTTTTGTCTTTATTCAATAATCAACATACCATCTTTTATCGCAAAAGGATCAGCTTCGTTGATGCGATCGTAGAACATGATGCCATTGGTGTGGTCAATCTCGTGTTGAACGACCATGGCATCATAGCCTTTAAGTTTGAGACGCTGTTTGTCGCCGTTTTTATCGATATAGTCGACTGTGACACGTGCATGACGGACGACGTAGCCAGGCACATCACGATCAACAGATAGACAGCCTTCACCATCAGCAAGGGCTGCATCTTGAACGGAGTGTGCCACGATTTTAGCATTGTACATAATTGTTGCTAGGCTGTAAGCCTCGTTAGCTTTTTCAGCGGCTTCTTCGCTTTCAAATTCTTTAGGAACAAGGCAAGCGATGATTTTTTTAGAGACATCAAGTTGTGGCGCAGCAAGGCCAACACCACCACGTAGGCCCATTTTTTCAGACATGACAGGATCTTGCGAGTTACGTAAGAACTCCAGCATTTTTTCGCCTAAGATAATATCTTCGTCAGAGAGTGGTAGTTCAACATCGGTACCTACCGCGCGGAGCGTCGGATTGCCTTCACGGACGATATCGTCCATGTCGATTAAATGACTAGCTTTGATTAATTTTTCTTGTATTGACATGATAACCTCTTTTTAATGAATTCACATTCATTATACCACAAAACAGGGGTCAAAAATGGTAAAATTGACCTATGATAGAAAAAGATACGTCAAGAAAATTTGAGTTAATTTCAAAGTATGAGCCATCTGGTGATCAACCGACAGCGATTGAAGCGCTAGCTGAAGGTATCGAGAATGGTGAGAAGGCGCAAATCTTGCTGGGAGCGACGGGGACTGGTAAGACTTATACCATGAGTCAGGTGATTGCGCGTGAAAACAAGCCAACGCTTGTCATCGCCCACAACAAAACCCTTGCCGGTCAGCTCTACGGTGAGTTCAAAGAGTTTTTCCCCAATAATGCGGTCGAGTATTTCGTGTCTTACTACGATTATTATCAGCCAGAGGCTTATGTGCCAAGCTCTGATACCTATATCGAAAAAGACAGCTCGGTCAATGACGAAATCGACAAGCTCCGCCACAGTGCGACGAGCTCGCTTTTAGAGCGCAATGATGTCATTGTCGTCGCATCGGTTAGCTGTATTTATGGTTTGGGGAATCCCAAGGAATATGCTGATAATGTGGTCAGTTTGCGACCGGGTCTTGAAATCTCACGAGACCACTTGCTCAATAGCTTAGTTGATATCCAGTTTGAGCGCAATGACATTGACTTCCAGCGTGGTAAATTCCGCGTGCGTGGCGATGTGGTCGAAATTTTCCCAGCCTCTCGTGATGAGAACGCCTTTCGTGTTGAGTTTTTCGGTGATGAAATCGAGCGAATTCGTGAGATTGAAGCCTTGACTGGTCATGTCTTGGGCGAAGTGGAGCATTTGGCGATTTTCCCCGCAACCCACTTTGTGACCAATGACGAACACATGGAAGAGTCGATTGCTAAAATTGAAGCCGAATTAGAAGCACAACTCAAACACTTTAACGAGGAAGGTAAGTTGTTAGAAGCGCAGCGTTTGGAGCAGCGGACTAACTATGACATCGAAATGTTGCGTGAGATGGGCTATACCAACGGTGTCGAAAACTATTCGCGTCACATGGATGGTCGTACTGAAGGCGAGCCACCTTATACCTTGCTAGACTTTTTCCCTGATGATTTCTTGATCATGATTGATGAAAGTCACATGACCATGGGTCAAATCAAAGGGATGTATAATGGTGACCGGTCACGTAAAGAGATGCTGGTTAATTACGGTTTCCGTTTACCAAGTGCACTTGATAACCGACCACTTAGACGAGAAGAATTTGAAAGCCATGTGCATCAGATTGTCTATGTTTCTGCGACGCCTGGTGATTATGAACTGGAGCAGACGGATACGATTGTTGAACAGATCATTCGGCCGACTGGTCTACTTGACCCAATCGTAGAGGTTCGTCCCATCATGGGTCAGATTGATGATCTCCTAGGCGAGATTAATCTGCGCGCTGAGCGCAACGAACGGACATTTGTCACGACCATGACCAAGAAAATGGCTGAGGATTTGAGCGATTATCTCAAGGAAATGGGTGTCAAGGTCAAATACATGCACTCGGATATTAAAACGCTTGAGCGGACGGAGATTCTGCGTGATTTAAGGCTGGGTGTGTTTGATGTGCTGGTCGGGATTAATCTCTTGCGTGAAGGGATCGATGTGCCTGAAGTGTCCTTGGTGGCGATTCTGGATGCCGATAAGGAAGGATTCTTGCGCAATGCGCGTGGCTTGATTCAGACGATTGGGCGCGCGGCGCGGAACTCGGAAGGTCGCGTGATTATGTATGCCGATAAGATGACGGAGTCGATGAAAATTGCGATTGATGAGACTGCTCGGCGTCGTGAGACGCAGATTGCCTATAATACGGCACATGGGATCACACCGACGACGATTATCAAGGAGATTCGGGATAAGATTGGTTTGACTAAGGTTGCCGATGATGGACAAGTTGTCGAAGTGGACTATGAGACGATGACCCGCAAAGAACGTCAGGCAGCAGTTAAAACGCTGACTGAACAAATGAATGAAGCGGCTGGTAATTTAGATTATGAGCTTGCGGCACAAATTCGCGATACGATATTGGAGATTAAGGCGATGGACTAGAGGTTGACCGTATCTCTCGGACAGATGAAAAGTTTAGGCTATGTGCCTAGACTTTTTTAGTTTTTAGGATTATAAATTAATAAATAAGTATAATGAGGTATTGTTTAAAAAATAACGTAAAAAATAATGAATTTATAGTTTTTGGGGTTGCTATTTAAATAGGAAAGCTTTTGAAATAAGGGTTTATTTTCTAATTTTAAAAATACATGTTTTTTAATGAAAACGCTTGACAAGTGTTTTTTCTAGTGTTATCATAAGGGTGAAAAAGCAAGAAAGTGAGTTTTTAGCTAATTCTTGCCCCTTGCTTTATTTTTGTATTCCCTACTAATTTGGCGCAAAATTAGTTTTAAATTGCATCCGCGAGCAGTGCAATTAAGAGTACAAAAAATAGACATATTAAGGCCATTGATATGTCTCTACCCATTATTTTTCAAGTGTGTTTGTAAGAACACCCAAATAGAATAAGGAGATTTTCAAAAATGAAAACTAAAACATTACTTTTGACGCTTTCTGCAGCAACACTACTAGCTACAGGAGGTCTTGCAGCAAAAGCAGCGGAGCCATCGGAGGGGACTTGGAACTATGGATACAATTTTAGTTCAGCGTACTCAAATTACCACCATGGAAGTAAAACCCATTCAGCGACCGTTAAAAATAATAATACTGGTCGTGATGACTCTGATACACAAGATGCGGGTGTGTGGGCCAAAGCTCTCGTTGGTCGTAATATCACTGAGAAGTGTTCTTTCTATTATAACTATTGGTAATAAAGACTAGAATAAGGGGCTGAGACGCAAGTCTCAGTCTTTTTTCAAAAGAGGGATCTACAATGTATAAAAAACTAGAAAAGATACTAATCGTCTTATCAGTTGCTATGGTTGTATCACTGGGTACCTTTATTGTGATTGCAAAACACAAACAGATATTTGCAGGGGCAGACGGAGGAGTCCTTGTTTTAAAAGCCAAAACTAACATAAAAGAGGTCATGGCTGATATTGCCAAAGAAAAACATGTTTTAATCGCTAAGCAGATTATGGTCGCAAGTACAGATGGTAAACAGGATAATCAACCAACATTTCAAAAGTTTGGTAAGGGAAAGCTGCCGCATGATTTTCCAGAGCAAAAAGGGAAAAAATATCTTGAAAATAGTGGTGATGATGTTTACTATTTTATATTCGGTAAAGGGATTGATGCTAAGACTTTATCTAAACGCCTAAATGATTTAGGGAATCAGACGGTACTTGCTGATACTGACTGGCGTTTTCAGGGAATTTCAGCCATGCTTGATCTACGGCTTATCATCGGCACGCTACTTTTTATCATTTCCTATATAGCTTTACTCATGGCTCAAGTAACGGCGAACTTGAAAAAACAAGGGATCCAGCGTCTGTCGGGCATGTCAGGTTTTGTCCTTGCTTTTTCAGGCATCAGGCAGCGTCTTGCTTTCTTATTCATAACAGCTAGTCTGCTTTTGGGTATCAGCAGTCTAATTTTATATATGCTTAATCTCAAGCATGCCATGTATTTTGGAGTTTTACTTTTCCCAGTGCTTTTTTGGGTGTTTGTCTTGGTAGGTGTAGAGGTGTTTGTAGGTGGCATCACTTATCTGTTTTTACAACGTCAAAAAATTAATCTTGTCATCAAACACCGAGTGCCTCTAGGCGCCTTGATGAATATGGTCTTAGTCCTACAATTGCTGGCTTTGATATGCCTCATCTTTTCCTTTGCTAATGTCTTAAATAATCACAAGGAAATTCAACGATTAGAGCATGCACAGGTAGCTTGGTCAAAATATGACTACATCGCACCAAGTTCATTAGCTGGTAGTAAAGACGGATATAGACAACAATTGTCAAATTTTCTACTAGAAGCGAATGAGAAAGAAGAGATGCTCATCGTCTCAGATAACTTCAATAATTTATCAAAAATAGATCAATACTTTCCCACACCACATGTTGAGGAAAATGTGCTCTATGTGACATATAATTATTTAGAGAAGGTAGGCATTAGACTTGATAGCACATTATCTGAAAAACTGGCTAATATGCCAGATAAAACCTATGGAATACTCATACCAGAAACTCAAAGTAAACAGAAAAAGGAACTGGTAGCTGCGTGGTCTGAGAAGATGAATTCATACTCAGATAAACCTTTAGGCATAGAAGCTATATCAGCAATTTATCAGGTACCATCAAAAGAGCTTTTTACTTTTCGGATGTTCGGGTGGACTGCGGTTGATAATAGATCTTTCATCAAAAATCCTTTACTGATTGTGGTAACGCCTCAGACTTTTGACGGAACTGATAAGGTCTTTTCTTGGATTAGCAAGGGGCAGGTGCAATTTTCAGATGGTCCATTGACAGATGCTTTGATTAAAAAACATGGTCTGGAAAACAGCCTAGGTTCTTTTTCAAATGGTAAGTTTGCAGTCGCTAATAGATTGGCAGGTGTCAGAACACAGCAACTCTTTATGGTGGTTGCATCTATTATGGCACTCATGAGTGCTGTCTTCCTAATCTCGCTCATGAACCTGATTTATTTGTACCAAAATCGTAAGAAATTTGCAGTGGCGTGTTTAGCAGGCAAATCCTTGTTCGAAATACACAAGCATTACTTAACGCAACTACTGATTATGATTGGTTTTTCAGTGGTCATGATTTTCGTGACACATCTACCTGCCTTAACCTTGTTGATTCCATTTCTATTTTTAGGAATCATTTTGGCTGTTTTTATCAGGCAGGTTTATGCGAGTAAAACTGCAAGCCTTGCAACTTTGAAAGGAGAATGAGATGATTGAATTAAAAGATATTGGTAAAAGTTATGATGGTTATGAAGTTTTGTCTCACTTTGATTATCAGTTTGAAGCGGGTAAGAGCTATGCTTTGACAGGCAAATCAGGTTCGGGTAAAACTACTTTACTCAACATGATTGGCAGACTAGAAATGCCAGACAGTGGTGAAGTGCTATTAGAAGGAAAAAACTTGAACAAACTTTCTGAAAGAGTTTATTTTAGGGACCATTTAGGCTACCTCTTTCAAAATTATGGCTTGATTGATAATGAGAGCATTAAAGATAATCTGACTTTAGCTTTTGTGGGTAAAAAAGAAAGTCGTGCAGAGCAAGAGGCGTTAATGGTACAAGTCTTAAAGCAAGTGGATCTATCTGATCATGATATGAAACGTAAGATCTTTTCTTTATCTGGTGGTGAGGCACAGAGAGTTGCCATTGCTAAGTTGATGTTAAAGCAACCGTCGATTATTTTAGCGGATGAACCAACCGGAGCTTTAGATGAAGATACTGGTCGAGAAATCATTGATATCTTGATGCAGCTGGTTGGAGATGAGACAACACTAATCATCGCAACACACGATCCACATGTTTACAGTCGTGTAGACAACGTGTTACGATTATCATGACTCGGAAGTGATGCCTTGGAAGGGTATCACTTTTTAGTATCTGCAAAGAATCATCTTTATAGAAATTCTTGACATCTAATGATATTCATGTATAATTATACTGATAAATAATATATATGCAGAAAAGAGAAAACATGAACTTAAAAAAAATAGCTTTAGGTGTCGTTGCTTTGACTTCAATCGTGACTTTGGCAGCTTGTGGGTCGTCATCATCAAAAGATAGTTTGGCTAAAATCAAAGATAAAGGGACTTTGACAGTTGCTTTGAGCCCTGATTACGCACCATTTGAGTTTCAAATGTTAAAAGATGGCAAGAATGAAATCGTTGGTTCAGACGTTGATTTGGCAAAAGAAATTGGTAAGGCTTTGGGCGTGAAAGTGAATATTCAAGCCATGGACTTCAACAATGTCTTGGCGAGTGTGACAAGTGGAAAAGCTGATATTGCGATTTCGGGGATTTCTTCTGATCCTGATCGAGCAAAAGCCTATGATTTTTCAGATAGTTACTATACAGCTAACAATGTTATCGTTGTGAAAAAAGAACATCAAGATAAGTTTGCAACAATTGCTGATTTTAAAGGCAAGAAAGTAGCTGCTCAAAAAGGTTCAGTTCAAGAGAAAGTCGCGACTGAACAAGTCAAAGATGCGTCACTTGTCTCATTAATCAAAACTGGTCAAGCCATTAATGAGTTGAAAAATGGTACTGTTGAAGGTGTTGTTTTAGAAGAACCTATTGGCAAATCTTATATTGCAGCAAATTCAGATTTGGCTTTATCTGACGTCAAACTAGACTCATCAGATACGGATAGCTACTGTGTGGCAATGCCTAAAAAATCTGATAAGCTGAAAAAAGAAATTGATGCAGTCATCAAAAAATTGAAAGCAAAAGATGCCATCAACAAATCTGTTGAGAAAAACTTTGAACTCGCACAAGCTGCAAAATAATGTGTTAAAATTCTAACATCTATAGTCCTCAAATCTATAGATGTTATTTTTATTCACTAAAAAATGAAAAAATATGCAAAAAGCTTGACAAGTATCTGAATTAATGTATAATTATACTATAAACTAATAAATATACAGAAAAGAGACGAGATATGAAAATGAGAAAAGTTATTTTAGGATTAGTTGCCGCGACGACAGTGCTTGTATTAACAGCTTGTGGGTCAAATAAAAAGGCTGAACCAAATCATTATGTCGATCAAATCAAAGATAAAGGTACCTTGACAGTTGCCTTGAATCCAGAGTTTGCACCTTTTGAATTTCAGGTGATTAAAGATGGTAAGAATACGATCGTAGGATCAGATATTGATCTGGCAAATGAAATCGGTAAGGCTTTGGGTGTCAAGGTTAAATTTCAAGCCATGGACTTTAACAATGTGCTTGCATCAGTCGAATCTGGGAAGGCTGACATCGCCATCTCAGGGATTTCAGCAACACCTGAACGTCAAAAAGCCTATGACTTCTCAACGCCCTATTATACGGCGAAAAATGTCATGATCGTTCAAAAGTCTCAAACAGACACTTATCAAAGCCTGTCAGCATTTGACGGCAAGAAAGTTGCTGCGCAAAAAGGGACGGTTCAAGAAAACATCGTGAAAGAGCAAGTCAAAGGAGCTAATCTAGTTAGTTTGACTAAGAATGGTCAAATGATCAATGAACTAAAAAATGGGACGGTTTCGGGTGTCGTCTTTGAGGAACCCATCGCTAAAGCCTATGTGGCTGCTAATCCTGATTTAAGTATTGTCACTGATATTAGCTTTGACTCATCGAAATCAGACAGTTATGCGATTGCGATGCCTAAGGATTCTGGAAATCTGAAAAAAGAAATCGACAAAGTGATCACACAACTTAAGGCCGACGGTAAAATCGAGGAATTCGTCAAGACAAATTTTGAATTATCGCAAGCATCAGCAAAATAACCAAATAAAGTAAAACACGAACGATCCCTAAATTTTTCAATGAAATAAGGGATTTTTGTGTATAAGTTTTCACAATATGATATAATTAGTATCAATATTTAGTTTATTCTAAATATTATGGCGAGTTTAATATTGAACTCATCGCTAAAAAAATCGGAGGTTTCTACCAAATGACAGTTTACAATTTTTCAGCAGGACCTGCAGTCTTGCCAAAACCCGTGCTGGAACAAGCACAAAAAGAAATGCTAGACTACCGCGAAAGTGGTATGAGTGTTATGGAACTGTCCCATCGCTCCTCCGAGTTTGATGAAATTATCAAAGCTGCTGAGTTGCGTTTGCGTGACTTGATGGCGATTCCTGATAATTATAAAGTCCTTTTCCTACAAGGCGGTGCTTCACTACAATTCTCTATGATTCCACTTAATTTGGCACAAAAAAAGAAAAAAGCCTATTATATCGTGGGTGGTTCATGGGGCAAAAAAGCTTATACAGAAGCTGTTAAATTATCGAAGACAATCGATTTCCAACCGGAGCTCTTAGCCTCTTCAGAAGCAACAGTTTATAACCATATTCCGACTTTCGATGCAGCAACGATTGATCCAGATGCGGCTTATGTGCATTTGACGACCAATAATACAATTGAAGGCACAACGATTTATGATTTACCAGATACAAATTGTGTACCGATCGTTGCAGATATGAGTTCAAATATTTTGGCAGTTCGTTATAATGTCGCTGACTTTGGCTTGATTTATGCTGGTGCACAAAAGAACATTGGACCTGCTGGCGTAACCATTGTCATCGTTCGCGAAGACTTACTTAACGATGAGCCGGTTCTCTCTTCAATGTTGGACTACCGTATCCAAGCGGATAACGACTCACTCTACAATACCCCACCTACTTATGGCATCTACATGGCACGTCTTGTGTTTGACTACGTGGCAAGCCTAGGTGGTGTTGACGCCATGCAAGCTAAAAACATCGAAAAAGCCAACTTGCTTTATGACTTTATCGATCAGTCTGAGTTTTACTCAAATCCCGTTGCAACAAAAGCAGACCGCAGCATCTGTAATATCCCATTTGTGACCCCAACAGATGACTTGGATAAGTTGTTTAACAAAGAAGCACTGGCACATGATTTTAAAAATATCAAAGGTCACCGCTCAGTTGGGGGCATGCGTGCGTCGATCTATAACGCCTTTCCACTTGAAGGGGTACAAGAATTGGTAGCCTTTATGAAAGCATTTGAGGCTAGAAATTCAGCTTAAGTTTGTTTACCGTTTAGCGTTTGATTGCGTCCTTTAAATGTGACGCATGGTTCAGTTAAAATAGAAAGCAAGTAGATGACAACATTTTCAGTAAAAACTTATAACAATATCAATAAAATCGGTCTCCGTGAACTTGGCAATGCCTTCCAGATCGATGGTGATCATAAAGAAAATCCCGATGCTTATATCATTCGCTCTGAGAACTTGCATGGCACTGAATTTCCAGAAAATCTAAAAGCCATCGCTCGTGCCGGAGCAGGGACCAATAATATTCCCATTGATGAGGCAACAGACAAAGGGATTGTGGTGTTCAACACGCCGGGTGCTAATGCCAATGCCGTGAAAGAAGCCGTGATTGCTTCAACACTTTTGAGTGCGCGTGATTATATCGCTGCTAACGAGTGGGTTAATACCTTAACTGGTGATGATGTACCCAAGCAAGTCGAAGCAGGCAAGAAACAATTTGCAGGCTCAGAAATCACAGGCAAAAACTTCGGTGTCATTGGTCTTGGTGCGATTGGTGCCCGTATCGCAAATGATGCTTATCGTCTAGGTATGCACGTTTACGGCTACGATCCCTATGTGTCGATTGAGACAGCGTGGAACATTTCAAGCCACGTTCGTCGTGTGAATGATATCAAGGACATCTTCAGAAATTGTGATTACATCACGATTCACGTGCCCTTGACTGAAGAAACTAAAGCGACTTTCAACCGTGAAGCCTTTGATGTTATGGGTAAAGACGTGACAATTATCAACTTCGCGCGTGGTGAGCTGGTTGACAACGAAGCCTTGTTTGATGCCATTGAAACAGGCGTTGTCAAACGCTATATCACAGACTTCGGGACAGAAGATTTGCTCAATCAAGAGAAAATCACTGTTCTCCCACACGTGGGTGGCTCGACTGAAGAAGCTGAGCTCAACTGTGCGATTATGGCAGGTCAAACGATTCGCCGTTTCATGGAAACAGGTGAAATCATCAACTCTGTCAACTTCCCGAATGTCAAGCAGGCCTTGACGTCACCATTCCGGATCACCTTAATTAACAATAATGTCCCAAATATTGTCGCTCGCATCTCGACCCGTGTGTCGGAAGCCGGCATCAATATTTCAAATATCATCAACCGGTCTAAAGACCACCATGCCTATACCTTGCTTGATTTGGATGAGTCAGATGAGTCAAAAGTGCGGGCACTGGCTGCTGAGTTTGATAGCTCAGACAATATCGTGAGAGTGAGAATCATCAAAAAATCATGAAAACATTTTACTGGTATCCAAAGTGCTCGACTTGTCAGAGAGCGCATAAAGAATTAGATATGCTTGGTGTGTCGGTTCAAGAAATTGATTTGAAAACAACACCACCAAATGCAGAGCTCATCTTGTCATGGCTCGAAACATCAGGTTTTGATAAAAAGAAGTTTTTCAATACGTCTGGCATCAGTTACCGTGAGCTTGGCTTGAAAGATAAGATTGCTGACCTCTCACTTGAAGCAGCAGCAGATTTATTAGCATCTGATGGGATGTTGATCAAACGCCCAATCTTGCTAGATGAAGATGGCAAGATTCTACAAATCGGTTATCGGACTGATTACGAAACCTTGCTAGCCTAAACATAAAGATGTGGCCAGACAAAAGGCCAGCAAAAAATAGGCTATGAACGATTTTCGATATTAATCGGAATCGTTCATAGCCTATTTTTGTATGTTACTTTGATAAATTGTCAAGTAGCATGATTAATTAGATATAGAATACCAAATTGGTATTCTTTCTGGGAAACAATTCGAAATTGGTAAGAGATAAGCCGTTTATTGACCAAATTGGAATTCTTTTGCCAAAACACTGTCAAATCGAGGGGATACATATTTGGACCTTATCAATCTATCGTGCTGATTGGGATTCTTTATTTGCCTATAAATCAATCTCGAGTAAGATTGGCGTGTGGTCTTGTCTGGCACCAGAATCAATCATTTCAGAGGCACTGATTTTATCAGCGATGCGCTCTGAGGTAATAAAATAGTCAATCCGCCATCCTGCATTGTTGATTTTGCTTGTTTTAGAGCGTTGCGCCCACCAAGAATAGACGTTTGGCACTTGACCGTGAACATGACGGAAGGTGTCGGTAAAGCCTGCGCTAAGTAAGTTGGTGAAACCTTGACGTTCTTCATCTGTAAAGCCTGGTGAATTGCGATTATTATTTGGATGTGCCAAGTCAATTTCGAAGTGGGCAACATTATAGTCACCTGTCGCAATGACTGGTTTTTTTGCGTCAAGTTCAAGGAGGTAATCTCGGTATTTTTCGTCCCAAATTTGGCGTTCTGCTAAGCGTTTCAAGCCATCACCTGCATTGGGCGTATAGACTTGGGTCAAGTAGAAGTTGTCAAATTCTAAGGTAATAATGCGACCTTCACTATCCATTGTCGAAGGCGCACCGATTTCTGGCGTTTCAATGGTTACAGTCAGGTCTTCTTTGTATAGAAACATTGTTCCGGCATAGCCTTTGCGAGCAGGTTCAACAGATGAGCGCCATGCGATAGCGTAACCAGGGAAACGCTCAGCTAGGATTTCTAAGTGCTTCTTGGTTGGGCCTTTGGCAGAGAGTTTGGTTTCTTGTAGGGCGATGACGTCGGCGTCTAGGCTTGCAAGGTGGGTTAGGACGGCTTGCGAGAGTTGGGCGCGTGGGGAATCGCTGGTTAAGGCGGCATTTAGGGAATCAATATTCCAAGAGATAAATTTCATTTTCATAGGTTTTATTATACCAAAAATATGCTTGTTTTAAGTTTTAAAGCCTTTTGAAATGTGTGGGTGGTGAGAAAGCAGATGTAGGTGACAAGGATAACTATCTCTTGTGCTTGTGAGGGGGGCTTATTTTTTTAAGTGTCGATATAAAAATTTAGACAGGTAGGCTAAACCTAAGATGAAGATGGCGACCAGCCATTTATTGAGATGCAAGCCTATCAAACAGTTTCCAAGGAACAACATGACACCGACGGTTAGCATGATAGAATAATTTTCATTCATGATTTCTCCAGTTTAGAACTTTTATTAGTTAAGTTTAGCAAAATCATCTGATTTGTAAAACAATAATTTTTTCTAGGTGTATTCAATTTTTAACAGTCTAATCCACACTTGAAAAATGTCTATTCGTTATTTAAAGGATAGTTGTTGAGGCTACTTTACCAGTATATATGTTAAATATATAGAAAATAGATTGATTCAATTGAATTGACAAACGTTTGATGTTTTTATATAATTTTCAGCAACGTTAAATCAACAGATAGTATTAGTTATTTATTGCGTTTAAGTCATTGGTATATGTAATAATTAAAGGGGAAAAATGTTAAAAAATTTCAAAGTCTATTAGGTATCGTGGTGCTATTACTATCACTCGTCAATACAAGTTCAGTAGCGCTTGCGACAACACTTGGAGATGGGCAGGGTCAAAGGGCTGTCAAGGATTGGGGAGATCAGTTTATTACAAAGGCAGAGCTACAGGATAAAGCAGGTCAAGCTAAAGAATCTTTTGGGATGTTTGATGAAATGGTAGCAAACTGGTCTTTTAAAATACCGGCTGGGACAGAAATTCAGCCCGGAGATACAATGACGGTCAAAGTACCAGAAGTGTTGGGCTTTCAAAATGTTATTAAGTTTGACATTTCGGATGGTTTGGGTCATACGGTTGGTAAAGCAGTTGCTGATCCTGCGACTGGAGAAGTGGTCATTACTTTCACAGACTTTGTGGCAAATGCTCAGACGACTAATATTAGTGGTAGTTTTAATCTTTCCGTGCATCGGGATAGAACGAAAGTTAAGTATGATACGGATACGCCAGTTAACTGGGGAACAATTGGGGAATCGACAGTTAAGATTGAACCAGGGACGGATAGACCAGCTGATGATGAAGGAGTAAAAAAATGGGGGTACATTGATGCTGAAGATCCTTTTCTCATTCACTAGACTGCGCGTATTAATTTTTCGGAAAATCTTGATACAACGATAAAAAATGCTGTTTATCATGATGAACTTGGGCCCAATCAAGAGCTTGTCAATGGCTCAATCTCTGGTTTTTATGTGAGTGGTTGGGAAGATAATTGGTATGCTAAGGCTGGTGCATCAGTTCCAGATAGCATGATTAGTATGACGGATGCTCATCACTTCAAGGTTAGCTTTGGTGATCTAACAGGTAGTGTTTATATTAATTACTTGAGTCGCATCACTGACGATGATACCTCAGGAAAATATGATAATCAAGGTAGTTTAGCTGGCGAAAACTTCTCTAAAACTGTTGAAAGTTATGTCCAAATTGATGGTGGTGGCGGTAATAGTGCGACCAACATTCCAGTAGCTGGTGTGAAAACATGGCGTGACAACGATAACGCAGTAGGTATGCGTCCAGAATCGATTATGCTTGAACTTTATCAAAATGATGTGAAGATTGCGACACAAAAGGTGACAGCGAGTACTGATTGACATTTTGATTTTGGAGAACTTCCCAATTATGACAGCAACCAGGTCAAGTATCGCTATAATGTGAAAGAGGTCCCAGTTCCTAACTATATCGCAACAACAAATGGCATCAACATTACCAATACCTATCAACCGACAGAGACTTCTGTGGTTTTAGTGGCACATAAAATTCTGAATGGGAAAACATTAGCTGCGGGTGATTTTAGCTTTTCTTTAAAAGATGCAGAAGGTCACTTGCTTCAGACGCAAGCCAATGATGGTCAGGGCGCCATTCATTTTGATACCATGACTTATGATCAAGCAGGTGATTTTGTTTATACGATTAGCGAAGTCAAGGGTGAAGTTGCTGGTATGACTTATGACGCGCATGAGGTGAAAGTCACTGTTCATGTTGAGGATGTGAAGGGAAAACCCGTTGCGACACCCGTTTATGATGGTGAGACAACATTTATCAATACCTATCATCCCCTTGATCCGGTAGATCCGGAAAAACCAGTAGATCCAGAAAAACCGGTTAACCCAACACCGCCGACTCAGCCTTCAAAAGAGCAGACCCCAGTTGTGACAGATCAAACGAGTCAACCTACTCAATCAGACAATACGTCAGCAACTCAGAAAATAGACCAGTTACCAGAAACAGGTGAGGTTAAAGGTCTATGGCTGAAGGTACTAGGTGGTTTAATTTTGATCATTCTTTTGGTCACAGTTTACGTCAAAAAGAAACGTTAAAGTAACAAGAATAAACTAACAATCGCTATCCTCTTGGATAGCGATTGTTTTTAAAATATGGTATAATAAGAGGGATTACGGCGTCTCATCTGACGTCTTGAAAGAGGATTAAACTTTGACTGACACTAACGCAACGACTTCAAAAGAAACTTTTTATATTACCACGCCGATTTACTATCCATCTGGTAAATTACATATCGGTAATTCTTATACAACAATTGCTTGTGACGTGCTAGCGCGCTACAAACGTTTAATGGATTTTGACGTTTTCTACCTGACTGGGACAGATGAGCACGGCTTAAAAATCGAACAAAAAGCTAATGAGCTTGGGATTTCACCTCAAACATATGTTGACGGTATGGCTGCCGATATGAAAAAATTATGGGCAACGCTTGATATTTCTTACGATAAATTTATTCGGACAACGGATGATTATCATGAAAAAGCGATTGCTGATATGTTCGAACGTTTGATTGCCCAAGATGACATCTACCTTGGTGAATATGATGGTTGGTATTCAGTTTCTGATGAAGAATATTTCACAGAATCTCAACTTGCTGAAGTTTATCGTGATGAAAACGGTGTGATGATTGGCGGGAAAGCGCCAAGTGGTCACGAGGTTGAGCGTGTTAAAGAAGAATCTTATTTCTTCCGGATGAGTAAGTACGCTGATCGTTTGTTGGCCTACTATGAAGCACATCCTGACTTCATCCAACCTGAATCACGTAAAAATGAGATGATTAACAACTTCATCAAACCAGGTTTGGAAGACTTGTCATTGTCACGAACAACCTTCACTTGGGGTGTGCCGGTCAAATCAAATCCTAAACACGTCGTTTACGTTTGGTTCGATGCACTCGCAAACTATATCACAGCACTTGGCTATGGTAGCGATGATACGACGAATTTCGACAAATTCTGGCCAGCCAATGTCCACATGGTCGGCAAAGAAATCGTGCGCTTCCACACCATTTACTGGCCAATCATGTTGATGGCACTTGGTTTACCATTGCCTCAACAAGTTTTCGGACATGGCTGGTTGCTCATGAAAGACGGCAAAATGTCTAAATCTAAAGGCAATGTCGTTTATCCAGAAATGTTGGTAGAACGCTACGGTCTCGACGCTTTGCGTTATTACCTCATGCGTGCTGTGCCGTTTGGTAGTGATGGTATTTTCACACCGGAAGATTTTGTTAACCGTGTCAATTATGACTTGGCAAATGACCTAGGGAATCTCCTTAACCGGACGGTTGCTATGATCAACAAGTATCAAGCGGGTGACATCCAAACGCCAGAAACACAGACAGCCTTTGATGGTACACTACAAGCTGTCATTGAAACAGCCATCACGAACTATCATGCGTCAATGAATAAAATGGAATTCAATGTTGCGCTCAATGAAATCTGGACGATCATTTCACGTTCTAACAAATATATTGATGAAACAACACCTTGGATTTTAGCTAAAGACGCGAGCAAATCAGGCGAGTTAAATAGTGTCATGTATCATTTAGCTGAAAGCTTACGCATCGTTGCTGTCTTGTTGCAACCCTTCATGCGCACAACATCTCAAGCCATTTTTGCACAACTAGGCCTTGACTCAGCTGAACCGAAATTAACAGACTTGGCATTTGGTTATGAATTTACAGCACCGGTTGTCAGCAAAGGTGAGCCAATCTTCCCACGTTTGGATGCAGAAGAAGAAGTTGCTTATATTAAAGCACAAATGCAAGCCACATCACCAGTCGCCGAAGCAACCGAATTTGATCCAGTAGCAACGACTTTAGTATCTGAGAAAAAAGCCATTAAGTTTGATGACTTTGAAAAAGTTGAAATCAAGGTTGCGGAAGTCATTGCTGTTGAAAAGGTTGAAGGGTCAGATAAACTCTTGAAATTTGAACTGGATGCAGGCGATGAAGGCCACCGCCAAATCTTGTCTGGTATTGCCAAATTCTATCCAGATCCTCAAGAATTGGTCGGCTTGAAATTGCAAATTGTGGCTAACTTGAAACCACGGAAAATGATGGGCTTGCTCTCACAAGGGATGATTTTGTCAGCAGAATCTGATGGCAAATTGACCCTCTTGACAGTAGCACCAGAAGTTGTCAATGGTAGCATTGTAGGTTAAGAGACATGAAAATAATCACTGAAATTTGTGAGTTGCTGATTCTGGCCATGAGTACAGTGGCCGTTTTAGTCTTGATTTGCGGTGTGATTAAAGCAACGGTCAAATTTGTCAAAAATGAAGTGAGTCACGCTGATAAAGCCAGTGTGTTGCGAACAATCAAAAATGAGCTTGGTGCCTATGTGCTTTTCTCATTAGAAATTTTGATCGCCGCCGATATTGTTGAAAGTATCATCAAACCGACTTTTGAAGACATTGGTAAACTAGCAGCTTTAGTTGTGATTCGGACCGTGATTTCCTACTTTTTAGGTAAGGAAATTGATCAGGAAATAGAGAGTAGATAAAAATAAGGAGGAGACTCCTTATTTTTGGTATAGCAGATGATAAGAGAATTGAAACTGGGCGAGGCCCTACCATGGGATCTATTGTTAAATGCTGATCCAGATCGAGAAATAGTCGCCACTTATATCTCAGAGTCGCGTGTGTTTGTCGCTGAAAATGGTCATCAGGCTATTTTAGGCGTGTTGGTGCTGATGCCATTGTCAGAAGATCATCACTATGAGATTATGAACGTGTCTGTCGACCCAGCCCACTTTAGGCAAGGTATTGGCAGAGCCTTGATGACGCATGCCTTGGCGGACATTAAAGCGCGTGATAAACAAGCTGAGATATGGATAAAAACGGGAGACTTGACGGTTGATGCGATCGGTTTATATGAATCTGTCGGCTTTGAAATTGTAGAAGTGGTCAAGGACTATTTTGTCGAACACTATGCCGAGCCGATTTATGAGAATGGTGAATTGTTGCGCCATCAAGTGATCATGAGGTTAAGGAAATGACTTTATATGATGATGTGAAAAATAGCTATTTCAATGTGTCTTTGACAGGTGATTTGTTTGAAGATGTTAAGCGGGTTTGTGATGCTAATCAGGCAACGCACGCCTATCTTTGGGGGCATTTGTTGGATGTTGCCAATGAGGCCAAAAGTCTAGCCAAACGCTTTGGCTTGGATGAAGCTGCAGCTTTTACAGGTGGTTTGTTGCATGATATCGGAGGTTTAGTCCCAGAACAGCAACGGGTTCCACTTGCTGAGGAGCTTGGGATTGACGTCCTACCAGAGGAGCGCTTAGTACCCATGCTCCTTCATGGTAAATTCTCAGCCTATTTTGCCAAAGATATTTTTGGTGTAACAACACCAGAAATTTTGAGTGCCATCACCTATCATACGACCCTGCATGTTAATCCGACAGACCTAGAAAAAATCGTTTGTTTAGCAGATAAGGTCAAGTGGGATGGAGAAGGTGTACCGCCTTATCTATCAGAGTTAATCCTAGCCTTTGATCAATCCCTTGATGCAGCAGCAAAATTTTTTACTGCCTATTTATACGATAGTAATTTATTGGTTGTCCATCCCTGGTTATCTGAAGCGCATGATGATTATTTTGCCAAGCAATAGAAATAATAGTCCCTTATAACACTTGACGGGAAAGTGCGAAAGTCAGTACTTTTTGATATAATAGAAACAATGGAAACTTTACAAGAAAAATTAAGAGATTATCAGATTAGTTTTAATAAGCCTGAGTTGTTAGAAGAGGCTTTTACACACAAATCTTATTATTTTGAACACAAAAACTCAAGCGTCTTTCATAATGAACGCTTAGAGTTTTTAGGGGATGCGGCGCTAGGATTTATCATTGTCGAATACCTCTACAAAGCCTACCCGCATGAGCGTGAGGGTGTTTTAACTGAAAAGAAAATTTCAATCGTTCGCAGAGAATCTCTTGCGGACTTTTCGCGTAAATTAGGGTTTGATCAGTACCTCAAACTTGGGAATGGCGAAGAAAAAAGTGGTGGGCGTGAAAATGATGCCAATCTAGAAAATCTATTTGAAGCCTTTCTTGGGGCACTTTTGATGGATAAAGACTTGGCTGCAGTTAAGCAGTTTATTTATGACGTGATGATTCCTGAAATTGAAAATGGCTCTTATGATAAAGTGACTGACTACAAGTCGGCCTTACAAGAAATTTTTTATACAGCAGGTCAGATCGACAAAAATAATAAAATTCCACTCGAATATGTCGTTGTTGGGAAAAGTGGTCCGGTGCATGCACCTGTTTTTGAGGTGGATGTGGTATTTGAAGGCCACCCGATTGGTCACGGCAAAGGGAAATCCAAAAAAATTGCCGAACAAGATGCCGCACGCTCAGCTTTCCTAAAGCAGAAAAATCAACAAAAGGATAACTAAGATGTATTTGAAACAAATCGAAATGGTCGGTTTTAAATCTTTTGCTGATCGGACAAAAATTACTTTTGATACAGGTGTGACGGCGATTGTCGGGCCAAATGGTTCAGGCAAGTCAAACGTTACTGAGAGTTTGCGCTGGGCACTAGGCGAGCAGTCGGCTAAAAGTCTGCGTGGCGCTAAAATGCCAGATATCATCTTTGCTGGTACGCAAAAACGCCGCGCACTCAACTATGCCGAGGTCATCGTGACCTTTGACAATGCCGATGGCTACCTGCCAAGTGAAGCGACCGTTGTCATTACCCGTCGTCTTTATCGTAATGGTGATAGCGAATTTTTGATTAACGGTAAAAAAGTACGCCTAAAAGACGTCCATGAACTTTTCACTGATACAGGGCTTGGCCGTGATAGCTTCTCCATTATTTCTCAAGGGAAAATTGAGTCGATTTTTAATAGCAAACCAGAAGAACGTCGCGCTATTTTTGAAGAAGCAGCGGGTGTTTTAAAGTACAAAAATCGCAAGAAAGAAACAGAATCTAAACTCTCCGCAACACAAGAAAATATGGATCGTCTAGAAGACATCATCTATGAACTAGACGGTCAATTAACACCGTTGCGCGCACAACGTGATGTCGCCCTGAAATTCCGGGAACTCGATGCGCGACGCACGCAACTTGACATCTCTGTTCTAGTCGCACAAATCATTGCTGAAAAAGTCAGCTATGAAAGTGCGCAAGCGCAATTTAAAGATGTTCAGGAGACTTTGGCACAACTTGATGCGGCACAAGAAGTCTTTGAGCGAGATGTGCTTAAACTAAAACAAGCGCGATCTGCTGTTGAAAGAGATCAAGAAAAGTTACAGGCTGAGATTTTACAATTTACAACGGCAAAATCTGATTTTCAGTCTAAAATTGATATTTTTCACAGTCAAGCTCAAATGTCTCAAAAGTCAGCAGCAGAGCGTGAGGCACGCATCGCAAGTCTCACAAGTAAACTGACTGAAGTATCTGAGACATTGGCAATCTTGACTGACAGACTTGAGACCAATCAAGCTCAAAAAGCAACGCTAGACGCACAAATTCAGACGCTACAAGGTAAACTAGATAACTTTTCTGAAAATCCAGATGATGTCATTGAACGCTTAAGGGCAGAGTTTGTGGACTTGGTTAACCAAGAAGCGCAACTCTCTAATGCGATCACCAAAAATACTTCAGAGCTAGATAATATCAGAGCTAACGCTGCTAGCAAGTCTGATGAAAATCAAGCGTTAGCTGAAAAATATAACAATTTAAAAACAGAGTTAGACGCAACGACCCAACGCTCTGAAACACTAAAATTAGAGTTAGCACAACTTTTAGCCCAGTACAATACATCTGATATCGAACTCAAGACCCTAGAAACGGCTATCGGTCAGACCCAGAATCGCTTGTTTGCTGCCATGGATGAATTAAACAAAGGCAAGGCACGTTTAACAAGTCTGGAAAATATCCGAGCTAGTCATGCCAATTTCTATCAAGGTGTCAAAGCGGTCTTACAAGCCTCTGACAAATTACCAGGGATTATTGGTGCTGTCGCTGATTTGGTGAGTTTTGATAAACAGTATGCGACAGCAATGGATATTGCCCTAGCAGGTGGTGCTCAAAATATTATCGTCTCAGATGAACAGGCTGCTAAATCAGCCATTAATTTCCTAAGAGCGCAACGCTTAGGACGTGCAACATTCTTACCTTTGACGACCATTAAACCCCGTCATTTTAGTAAAACCAATCAAGTTGCCAATATACCAGGTTTCATTGATACGGCACAAAATTTGGTAAGTTATGATGAAAATATTGCACCTGCCATTTCAAACTTGCTTGGCAGTGTTCTGATTGTTGATAACAATGATCATGCGACACAAATCGCTAGAGCGCTGAACTTTACAGCGAGAATCGTTGCGCTTGATGGGACAGAAATTCGACCTGGCGGCTCTTTCTCAGGTGGTGCGAATAAGAAAAATTCAACGACTTTTACCAATGTCGAAATTGATGATTTGACGCAAAAAGTCGCCGTTTTGGATCAGACTGTTCGTGGATTTGAAAAAGACTTGCAGGAATTGCAACATCAGAAAACGAGCTTGACCACAACCTTAACTGACTTGCGCCAAAAAGGTGAGGCAGCACGTCTACAAAGTCAAGAGTACAGCCTAAAAGAGGAAGCACTCTTAGAAAGCAAGCAAGACTTAGAAAGTCGTTTGGCGCTTTCCAATGCATCTGACGAGCAAGCCGTTATTGACAAACTCACACTTGAAAATGAAGCGTATGACGCATCACTCGTTACGATTCAAGAGAAGAAAACACAGATTAACACCGACATTTCTGAAGTGAAAAGTAGTCAATCACAAGTTAAAACACTAACGGAAAACTTGCGTCGAGATCTGCAAGAAAGTCAACTGAAACTTTCTGAGGTCACGTCTGATATCCGCCATACAGCGGGTGAAATCAAACGGTTAACCACTGAACAAGCCAACTTAGAGGCTGAAATTCAAGCCTTGACCAGTCAACAAGAAACGATTATATCTGACTTAGACAATGAAACGCGTCTTGAAAGCTTGACGACGCATCTGAAAGCAGTATCTGACAGTCTGGAAGCTGCTAACATTAAACTGGTCAGTCTACGTTTCGAACGTGAAGACTTGACTGCCCAAATCGAAGATTTGGATGACGCGAACACGGTGAATATCAAGCAGCGTCAGGATCAATTAGCTCAGAAAACAAGATTAGAATTGTCACTTGAAACGTCTGAAAATCGTTTGAGAAGTCGCCAAAATAAACTGGTTAATGACTACCAGATGAGTTTTGATGCGGCAAAAGAACAGGCAGAAGAGTTAGTCAGTCTGTCAGAAAGTGAACGTCAGCTACAATCACTAGAATCTCAAATTAGAAAACTTGGTCCAATCAACCTAGCAGCTATCGAACAATTCGATGAAGTGAATGAGCGTCGTGAGTTTCTCAATACGCAAAAAGAAGATTTACTCAAGGCCAAAGCCTTGCTAGAATCTACGATAAATGACATGGATGATGAAGTAAAAGTCCGCTTTAAATCAACTTTTGAAGCCATCAGACTTTCCTTTCAAAAGACCTTCACGCAAATGTTTGGTGGCGGTCAGGCTGATCTCATCCTAACTTCGGAAGATTTGTTGGATGCTGGGATCGAAATTGCCGTTCAGCCACCTGGAAAAAAACTCGCCAGTCTCAACCTCATGAGTGGTGGAGAAAAATCCCTAACGGCCCTGGCTTTACTATTTGCCATCATACGTGTACGGACAGTACCATTTGTCGTCCTCGATGAAGTTGAGGCGGCATTAGATGAGGCCAATGTCAAACGTTTCGGGGATTATATGACGCGTTTTGATGAAAGTAGTCAGTTTATCGTCGTGACGCATAGAAAAGGCACGATGAAGGCAGCCAAAGCCATGTATGGTGTGACCATGCAAGAAGGTGGCGTCTCTAAAATCGTTTCAGTCAAACTGAAAGATTTCGTGGCGGCCGATCAGAAGTAAAAAAAGAAAGAAGTCCTTAACATGTCGAAAATAAAATTATTAGCCTTGGATTTAGATGGGACTTTGCTCACACACGATAAGCAGATTTCTACTGAAAATAAAGTCGCAATCAAACAAGCGCAGGCTGCCGGAGTTCATGTGGTCATCACGACCGGTCGCCCTTTAAAAGCAATCGAGCACATCTTGAAAGAGCTAGATTTGCTAGTGGCATCAGAGTATTCAATCACCTTTAACGGTGGTCTGGTTCAGCGCAATAACGGAGAGATTCTCTCAAAGAAAACTTTTTCCTATGATGATCTAGTCGAGATTCATGAAGCGCTCGCAGCGCTTGACTTACCAATGGATGTCATCTCTGAAGGTCTAGCTTATGAAACCAATCCTAACTCGCTCTATCAAGGCTTCAGTCCTTTTCTGAGCTTTGTCGAAGGGCCATTTGATGAGATTCCTCGTGATCTGATTTTCAACAAGGCAGTTAGCGCTATTAATGCGGAATTTCTGGACCAACAAATCCCTAAAATTCCAGCCAATTTAAAAGAAAAATACGAGATTTTCAAGTCTCGTGATATTCTACTAGAAATCATGCCTAAGGGCGTAGTCAAATCATTTGGGCTTGGAAAATTAACAGCCATTTTAGGCATCGATCAAAGCCAAGTCATGGCTATGGGGGATGAAGAAAATGATCTAGCCATGCTAGAATGGGCGGGACTAGGTATTGCCATGAAAAATGCGACTCCTGAAGTTAAGGCATTAGCAGATGTTGTCGCACCTGTCACAAATGATGGGCATGGTGTTGCATGGGCGATTCAAACCTATATTTTGGAGGATTAAATGGGCTTATTTGATAAAATTTTTGGTAAAAAAGTTGAAGAACAAATCGAAGAAAATGCCTCAGCTGATATTTTCAAATTTGACTTATCAGAAGTAGAGGCAGTAGCAGAAACAGAAACTGACATTGAATCAGACCTTGAGCATGAAGATATAGCTGAGTCTGAGCCAGTATTTGAAGTGCCAGCATCTACTTCAGAAACGACAGATAATACCGTTACGATTGAAACTGTACCAGAACCTGAAGTAGCAGTAACAGCAGATGAAGTGGCTGATGTTTCACCAGAGCCAGAGCTCGAAACTGAAACACCGCAACAAATCGAAGCAAAATACGAGAAATCCTTGAAAAAAACGAGCAAGTCATTTGGCGCACGTTTTAATGAATTTTTAGCGAATTTCCGTTCAGTCGATGAAGAATTTTTCGAAGACCTAGAAGACACACTGATCATGAGTGATGTCGGTGTTGATGTGGCGACTCAATTGACAGATGATTTGCGTCGCGAAGTTAAACTTCAAAATGCCAAGTCAAAAGACGACGTGAAGCGCGTCATCATTGAAAAAATGGTTGACAATTTTGGAGAATCAGGCCTGAATACACAGCTTAACCTTCAAGATGGTTTAACCGTGATGATGTTCGTTGGGGTCAATGGTGTTGGGAAAACAACAACGATTGGTAAACTTGCGAACCGTTTTAAAAATGAAGGCAAAAAAGTCCTACTCGCAGCTGCAGACACTTTCCGTGCTGGGGCAAGAGATCAATTGGTCGAATGGGCGCGTCGTAGTGGTGTTGATGTAGTTGTTGGGAAAGAAAATTCTGATCCAGCCTCTGTTGTCTTTGATGCCGTCAAACGTGCACAGAATGAACAGTTTGACATCCTATTGATTGATACAGCGGGCCGTTTGCAAAATAAAGATAACCTGATGAAAGAGCTTGAAAAAATGGGCAAAATCATCAAACGCGAATTACCAGATGCACCACATGAAACCTTGTTAGCACTGGATGCGACAACTGGTCAAAATGCCATTTCTCAAGCCAAGGAATTTTCAAACGTCACCCCATTAACTGGGATTGTCTTGACAAAATTGGACGGTTCGGCAAAAGGTGGTATCATCTTAACCATCCAACAAATCTTACAAATTCCTGTCAAATTAGTCGGGCTTGGAGAAGGTCTTCAAGACTTGGAAAACTTTGACGAGGCGCTATTTGTCAAAGGTCTCTTCCAAGACTTAATTTAATCTAGTCCTATCAGGAGCATTTACAAAACACTTGAAAAATAGTAAAATGGGAGAGTATCCTATAGTGGGATAGTGTTCAAATTATTCTAATCCATACCTGTTAGCCATGGTGAACAAGCCTGACCTTGAATGTTTAAAAGGGTTCAAGCGACGAGTCTAGCACCATTTGGCTGGGTATCAAAAATCACGGAGGAAGTCATGTCGTACGCAAACCTGAAGTTATTTGCACTCAGCTCAAACCAGGAACTGGCTAAAAAAATCGCTAGAAACATGGGACTCGATCTCGGAAAATGCAATGTTAAAACTTTCAGTGACGGTGAAATTCAAATCAATATTGAGGAGTCAGTTCGTGGCAGTCATGTCTTTCTGATTCAATCAACATCTAGTCCGGTCAATGAAAACTTGATGGAGCTGTTGATCATGGTTGATGCTTTGAAACGGGCCTCTGTTGGCTCAGTCAATGTTGTCATGCCTTATTATGGCTATGCACGTCAAGACCGAAAAGCACGCCCACGCGAACCAATCACATCAAAATTGGTCGCAAATATGCTCCAAAGAGCTGGGGTTGACCGCTTGGTGACGATTGACCTCCATGCGTCACAAATCCAAGGTTTCTTCGACATTCCAGTTGACCACCTCATGGGTGCGCCCCTCATTGCAGATTATTTCGAACGCATCGGCTTGACAGGTGCTGAAGGTGATGTTGTGGTTGTCTCACCTGACCATGGTGGCGTAACACGTGCGCGTAAATTGGCAGACTTCTTGAAAACACCGATTGCGATCATTGATAAACGTCGTCCACGTGCCAACGTTGCGGAGATCATGAATATCATCGGTGATGTCAAAGGTAAAAAATGTGTCTTGATTGATGACATGATTGATACTGCAGGGACGATCACACTTGCGGCCAATGCGCTTAAAAAACTTGGTGCAACTGAAATCTATGCTTCTTGTACCCATGGTGTTTTATCAGGTCCAGCACTTGAACGCATTGAAAATTCGTCCATTACGAAATTGGTCGTAACAGACACAATCGAGTTACCAGATAGCATTCGCAATTCTGAAAAAATTACGGAAATTTCAATCTCAGCTTTAATCGCTGATGCCATTGTCCGTATTCACGAAAATCGTCCTTTGTCACCATTATTTGCAATGCGTGTCAAATCAGAAGATATAGTCTAAACGCCAGTTGGCGTTTTTTGGTAAAGTCATGAAGATAGAAGCATTAGCCAAGCTATTCCCAATCAAAACAGGCGCAAGTGAAAATCCGGCTGACCTCAACTTTGAAAGCCAAGGTCACCCCTTTCATATCGCCAAAAACGAGCTGACCCAACGCGAAATCAGCCTCTTTAACGATGTCTTGTTTCAAGCCAAAACCCTAGATTTCGACCGACTCCCCCACGGCACCTACCGCGTCATTCAGTTCAAATCCCAAGGCTTTTCTGAAATCGCAGAAAATCTATCCTTGATTTTCCCAGGGATCGTAAAAGTTAAGCAAATCACACCCACCTACGGTATCGCCATTGAAAAAATGTCGGCAGAACGCTTGAGCGAGGGAGAAATCAAGCAAGTTCTGGGGACCTTAACACAGGATTTAGGGGTTAAATGTGACTACTATTTGGGGTTGTTTGCAGATCAGACAGAACTCAGCACGCTTTATCCAACTGAGCAAAACAACTTTGATCATGGTCTCAGTTTTTCAGAATCGCTCATCAAAGCAGGTCTAGGCCAAGTAACCAGTCCACCATTAAACAAAATCAAGCAAGGGCTTTTGACCGATGTAGAGGCGCAGGATTTGATTACGCAGCTCTATCAACATGACGGCAACCAACTGAAAACGGCCAAGGCCATGTACATTCACCGCAATACCCTGACGCAAAAGATTAAGAAATTTGAGCGGCAGTACGGCTTGACTTTAAGTGGGAGCGATCTGGTCTTGCTCTACAGTTTGATTTGAGATGGCAAGTTGTCAAAACAGTGAAATTATCGTAAAATAAAGACTACTAACACTAACTAACAGAAAGAATATTATGACTTTTAATCATCAAGTAATTGAAAAAAAATGGCAAGCTTTTTGGGCTGACAATCAGACCTTCAAAACAGGGACTGATAAAAATAAGCCTAAATTTTATGCTCTAGATATGTTTCCTTATCCAAGTGGTGCCGGTCTTCACGTCGGTCACCCAGAAGGCTACACGGCGACGGATATTCTTAGTCGCATGCGTCGGGCACAAGGTTATAATGTCTTGCATCCAATGGGTTGGGATGCTTTTGGTCTCCCTGCTGAACAGTATGCTATGGATACAGGTAATGATCCAGCCGAGTTTACTGCGAAAAATATCGCGACTTTCAAACGTCAAATCAATGCCCTTGGTTTTTCATATGATTGGGAACGTGAAATCAATACAACTGATCCAGACTACTATAAATGGACACAGTGGATTTTTACTAAACTTTATGAAAAAGGCCTAGCCTATGAAGCAGAAGTAGCGGTTAACTGGGTAGAAGAACTTGGTACAGCTATCTCAAATGAAGAAGTACTGCCTGACGGTACATCAGAGCGTGGTGGCTATCCAGTCGTTCGTAAACCCATGCGCCAATGGATGCTAAAAATCACAGCCTATGCTGAACGTCTCTTAAATGACCTTGAAGATGTGGACTGGCCAGAGTCAGTTAAAGATATGCAACGCAACTGGATTGGTAAGTCAGTTGGTGCTAATGTTGCTTTCAAAATCAAAGGCTTTGACCAAGACTTCACCGTCTTTACGACACGTCCTGATACACTTTTCGGTGCAACTTATGCTGTTTTAGCACCAGAACACGAGTTGGTCAACCAAATAGCAAGTCCAGGTCAAGCTGAGTTTGTGAAGGAATATCAACATCAAGCCAGCCTCAAATCTGACTTGGCGAGAACAGACCTTGCCAAAGAAAAAACAGGCGTTTGGACTGGTGCTTATGCCATCAATCCAGTCAATGGCCGTGAAATTCCAATCTGGATTTCAGACTACGTCCTTGCAAGTTACGGGACAGGTGCCATCATGGCCGTACCAGCTCATGACCAACGTGACTGGGATTTTGCGACAACATTCGATCTACCGATCATTCCGGTTATTGCCGGTGGTGACGTCACAAAAGAAGCTTATACAGAAGACGGTTTACACATTAATTCAGACTTCTTAGATGGTCTGGATAAGTCAGAAGCCATTGCTAAAATGGTCGAGTGGCTAGAAACCCATCACTTCGGTCAAGAAAAAGTGACTTATCGCTTGCGTGACTGGCTCTTTAGCCGTCAACGTTACTGGGGTGAACCAATCCCAATCATCCATTGGGAAGATGGCACATCAACAGCTGTACCAGAACAAGATCTACCGCTTGTTTTACCAAAAACAAGTGACATTAAACCGTCAGGGACTGGTGAGTCACCACTTGCCAACTTAACTGACTGGTTATCAGTCACACGTGAAGATGGTGTTAAAGGGCGTCGTGAGACCAACACCATGCCACAATGGGCGGGATCTAGCTGGTATTTCCTACGCTATATTGATCCGAAAAACAGCGAGCAGTTGGCTGATCCAGAACTCTTAAAAGAGTGGCTACCGGTTGATATCTATATCGGTGGTGCTGAGCATGCCGTCCTTCACTTGCTTTATGCTCGCTTCTGGCATAAATTCCTCTACGACATTGGCGTGGTGCCAACGAAAGAGCCCTTCCAAAAACTTTATAATCAAGGGATGATTTTGGGTACAAGCTATCGCGATGGTCGTGGTGCGCTTGTGGCATCTGATAAGGTTGAGGCGCGTGATGGGAAGTTCTATAATCTGGAAAATGGTGAAGAACTCGAGCAAGGCCCTGCCAAGATGTCGAAATCATTGAAAAATGTGATCAATCCAGATGATGTCGTTGAACAGTACGGCGCAGATACCTTGCGTCTTTACGAAATGTTCATGGGGCCGCTCGACGCCAGCATTGCTTGGTCAACAGAAGGTCTTGAAGGCTCACATAAATTCCTCGAGCGTGTATATCGTTTGCTGACTGAAAAAACAATCACGGCTGAAAAAGATGGCAAACTGGATCGTGTCTATAACGAAACGGTTAAGTTAGTCACTGAACATTTGGATGCCTTGAAATTTAACACGGCGATTTCTCAGTTGATGATCTTCGTCAATGCCGCTAATAAATTACCTGAATTGCCACTTGATTATGCTAAAGGCTTCATTCAGTTATTAGCACCATTCGCACCGCATTTAGGTGAAGAATTATGGCAAACCTTAACAGGTGAAGCAGGCATTTCTTATGTCGCTTGGCCAACATTTGACGATAGCAAACTTCAAGATGATGAAGTCGAAATCGTCCTTCAAGTTTTAGGCAAAAACAAAGCTAAAGTCATGGTACCAACAGGTGCTTCAAAAGATGAACTGGAAAAAATTGCCCTTGAAAATGATGTGATCAAAGACTTAATCGCTGGTAAAACAGTCCGTAAAGTGATTGCAGTGCCTGATAAATTAGTGAACATCGTGGCGAATTAAGCGTCAAGAAAAGACCATTTAAAAAAATGATTCTATCATAAATCGTGTGGGAAAATTTCCCAGGCGATTTTTTTGCATGAAAAAATCTTTCCTTTGATTTCTAAATTGAATTGCTATACTTTTCTAATTTGAAGTGGTATAGTATAGTGTATTATGATGGAATTAGGAGGTAATTGTTAAAATGATTAATGGAAGTGCTCTAAAAGTTTGTGATAAAAATAGGGATCATCGTATTCGAATATTTAAAACAAAAGGTGCTATAGATTTAGATGCTACTAAGAGATTTTGAAGGATTATTAATGTCATGATGAAAAAGAAATATAATATATTACTTGTTGTACTGAGTGCCCTTGTACTCTGTATTAACTTTATTTTTATTCTAAATTTGAATCGATTTTCAGGTTATACAGGTGATGATTTTCTATATCATTTTGTCTATACGGGTGCTTGGCCTAGTCAAAACTTGAGAGAATACCATAACTTATGGGATTGGATTTCGGCAGTGCATACGCATATGACGATTTGGAATGCGCGAATGACCTCGATTATATTTGAAATTTTTGCGATGCAAATTCCCAAGGGCTTGTTCAATATCATTAATTCCGCTAGTTATGTGTTGCTAGGTTTTTTATTCAATGTCCTTGTGAGTGGTAAACAGGCCTTTTTAAAACCTGTCCGCTTGGCTATGACATTTCTTTTAATGTGGTTTTTTATCCCCGGCATGGGATCGACAGTGCTCTGGGTAAGTGGTGCAGCAAATTATCTCTGGCCAAGTCTAGTGATTATTCTATTTTTCTTACCTTTTCGATTTGATATCGCTGTTAGCAATAATTGGGTAAGTTTAGGGCTCTTTATTTTAGGACTTTTGACAGGACTAACAAATGAAGTGGGCGGCTCGACTGCTGTTTTGCTTGCCTTTCTTTTTATGATTTTTAATTATAGAAGATGGCCCAGTGAGCATATCCTTACTCAGGCTTCTGGTGTATTTGGAGCTGGCATTGGTTTTTGTATTCAGCTAACGCTCTCTTCAGGCTCCGCGGAAACACAAAATTATGGCAAGTCGGCAGGGCTATTACAGCGTTTAAGTGATGTTTTTTTAGGTACAATACAGCATTCTGGGCTTTTGATACTAGCCATTCTTTTACTTGGAGGTCTGCTTTATTTAAGGCGTCATCAATGGACTGAAAAAGTGAAAGTTATAGTAACAGCTGGTCTGATTTTCTTTGTTTCGGGTTTGGCGGGTTCGGCTGCAATTGTGGCTTCACCGATTACGCCTGCACGACTTTGGTTTGCTAGTAATGTCTTGTTGATTGCTGCTTTGTTGCTACTGATTGAAGCTTGGCAAGAACTCCGATTACAACAAGTTAAAACGGCAGTCCCTTTAATGATTGGCGTATTTGTACTCACTTTTGTGGCAATTCCGAGTTATGCCTATAATTTAAAAGACATCCAAAATTCTTATCAGTATTTTTATACTGCTCAATCAATTGCCCAAAAAGCTAAAAAAGATAAAGAAATCTCGGCGCATGTTCCAGGAATGCCTATCACGACCAATCCCTATAATCCTTATGCTGGAACGCCATATTTAGTTGCAAGTGATAAACCAGAAAAAGAATGGTTAAATGTATGGCTCGCGAAATATTATGGGTTAAATAAAGTTTATTTGGATAATACAGTTCCTCTACAAAAAGTTTCTGATAAAAATAGCGAATTAGTCGATTGGACGATGGCTACCTATGATAAATATTTAGGGGATTTTCAAAAAAGAGTTGTACCCATTGCGCCTAAAACAGTGTTAAAAACTGAAAGTTCACCTAATTTAACTACTGAAAGGACTGATCAGAAGCCAAATAACAGTAATTTACCGGCTGATAAACCATGGCTTCGCAACGCATTGATTCGTTATGTGAATGTGAAAACAAACCAGATTGTGGCAACAGAACAGATTACGTCGCCCTATAATGAGAACTATGATCTGTCCAATGCGTCAACCAAAGGCTACCAAACTCTTAAAAATAATCCTAAATCTTATGTTTTCAATCAATCATTTGAGCAAACAATAGATATTAAAGTAAGTCCAGAGATGCGTATCGTTACTTTATTTTTTAATGATAAAAATGGAGAAAATGTAAGCACAACTGATGTTAAAGGTTTGACAGGCGAAGTACTGACAATTAATTTACCGAAAGGTTATCAAATTAAGGGTTCAAAGACAATGACCCTACCTATTGATTCTAATACATCATGGAATAAGGAAATTAAGATGACCAAGATACCATTTTGGAAAGATTTTGGACGATTTACAAGCTATTATGCCCTATTGATAGGCTTCTTGCTCTTTGGCGTCTATGATATCTGGCTCAATCAAAAGATGAAGAAATAAAAAGTTTACTTTTTTCGGGTCTATAACCAATCGTGTGGGAAAATTTTCCTTGAAAATGATGGGATCAAAGATTTGATTGGTGATAAATTAGTGGACATCGTTGCGAATTAAAGAGATAAGTATATAAACGGCCCTTTCTTGAAAGAAAAAGGGCCGCTTTAGCAACCCCAGAAAATGCCCACAGCCCACAGCCCACTAACCTACAACATCAATTTTATCAATACGTCCTAGTAACTGAGTTTTTCGAAAGTCGGGTTTTTTCCGCTTTTGCAAAACTCAGTTTTTTGTATTTAGAAATAGAGGGGTATCATTATGAAACACACACAACAGTCTAACATTAGACAAAAAATCTTATCATTCGCACTCGGATTAAGTCTGCTGTTTAACATCTTTGCGCCTGTCGCAGCAGTCTTTGCCCAAGATGTGGCACCACCAGATGCGCCAGTCACCAGCTGGCAACTGACGGATGAAAATCTACAAGCAGTATCAGAAAACAATCCAATCAAGGCAGGCGCAAGCTATGCCTTAACGACAGAAATTCACTTACAAGGATTAGAAGGTGGGAAACTCGTCGCAGGTTCAACTTATCAAGTTAAGCTACCAGTTAATGCGGAAGTTGGGACTTGGTCAGGCGCACAAGCGACACCTAAAGCACTCGTAAGCAAGAGCGGTGAAACTGTTGGTTCATTTGTGATCCAAAATCAAACCGTTTTACTCACACTCAACGAAGCCGTGACCCAACTTGATCAAGTTGATGCGGTGATTCAAACTGATGCCGTTTTGACAACAGATGTTAATCAAGCCGTGACACAGGCAGTTCAAGTTGGTGGTATCTCACAAACACTTGTTTTTGAAGCTATAGCTACTGAAACAACATCTGAACTAGCCAAAGTTAAACCAGCGCTTATAGCTGCAACAGCGCCAGTAGACTAATCTAATCAAGTCGTGGTTAATGACTGGGACTTACTGAATAGTGCAGGAAATCCTTTGTCTGCGATTACACCAGCAACGAATAACATAGGATATCAACTCAAATTTAACTGGACCTTGTCCCCATCAAGTACAATTTTAAATGAAGGAGATACTTTTTCCATTAATCGACCAACAGTTCCTTCGTCATCTGGAATTTCATGGCTACCAATGAATAGTGGTTGGATTAACTTTTCAGATAATAGTGGAATTGTTTAAGGTCAATGGCGGATTTACAATAATAAAATAGAGGTAGTCTTAGGCGCAAATGTGGCAGGTAAACAGATTATCTCAGCCGAATTTATTTCTGGTGCTAGTGCGGCGAGAGCATCAGTCTTAGGTCAAGGTGGAGTTTATCCTGTATCTTTTGGTGGGGTAAGTCAGAATATTCAATTCAATAGTACTTCTTTAGGTACTTTGGGTAATGATAACAAAACATTGTTTTCTGTTTCTGATACAATAGCAAATTGGCGTATTTCAGTTGGTGCACCTGAGTTAAGAGAATTAGCACAGAGTTTTGGTAGTTCTTATAATAGTCAGACTGATGTTTATGTCGAAGATGCTCTAAGTGGAATACCAAGTGATTTATCACTACAAGGTAGGCTATTTCATCCAACGGATTTAACTTCTGGAAAAGCATCTGCTAAAAGTACTGCGGTTGTGATACCCACAACTCAGGTAAATCAGAATCCTGGAGAGTCTTATTCTGATTTTAAAGCTAGATTAAACATTTATCAATATGGTTTTTATCTAGATGATTTTGGTCAATATACTTTTGTACTTTATCTTGGTGATATGGGTAGCGATGGTTTCAGGTATTCTGATATAAATCCTAATTTTGCATCTACTACGGCAAATAGTGCCATTACTAGTGGCTACTATCCAGAAAGTGATCGTGCTGCGCTTGAAGCTTATTATACTGGTACCTACGGTAATGGTAATATAATTGGTGGGAAAATAGCTATGTATGTTTTAGTATTCAATGAGACTTACCCTCAAGTTGCTACAAATACACCGATTACCAATACAGCTAGAATTACAAAGAGTGGTGTCTCAAAAGATTTTTCAGCCACAGGACAACTTGAAGGTTTCGCAGGCTCAGGTGGAACTGTTACCGCAGGCTCCGCAGGTGTTTACCTCTTGGATAGTGACACCAACCTCCCGCTTTCCGGAACCTTCAAACTCCAAAAACAACAAGGCGATGGCTCTTGGTCAGACTACAATGCCGGTGCTACTTATACGACAGATGCGGCTAACTTTGGTTTTGTTAATGCCGGCGCAGTCGGTGATGGAACTTTCCGTTTCTACCAAACCGCTGCCCCAAATGCCGAGTATGACCTCACCAATTCACCAGATTATGATGCCAGTGCAGGTTCCGTCGTTTCGGCGTCCTTCGTCATCGATGCTGATAATGATCCAACAGGCAAAATCGTAACGGTCAAAAACACCAAATACAAATTTAACATCACCTATACCAAGGGTAATCGCGGTGACTTCAATGACAACGTCTTTACCGGTCGCGTCATTAACAGTATGACCCCATCCTTCTCAGGTACTCTAGGTGCAGATGGTGTAAGTCCAAAAGGCGAAACAGGCTACACCTGCACAGGATGGAGCCCAGCTGTCGCAAACACTGTTACCGCAACTGTCACCTACACGGCCCAGTGGGCACCAACTGTTTATGACATCAGCTACGTCTTAAACGGTGGTAATAACTCTCTAAGCAATCCAGCTACTTACACTTACGGTGTTGGCGTCACAAGCTTCGTAGATGCCACAGGTAAAACCGGTTACACTTTCGCCGGTTGGTATGATGATGCCACAGCGGGTAATCCTATCACCACCATCTCAACAACCGAAACAGGAAACAAAACCCTCTATGCACGTTGGACACCAAATGAGTATGACATCATCTATCACTTAGATGGTGGAGATAACGACAGCGCTAATCCTGCTAAATACACCTATGATGTCGGTGTCGCAAGCTTTGAGGACGCGACCAAAGACGGCTACCACTTCCTAGGTTGGTATGATGCGGTTGAAGGTGGAAACCGCATCACCAATATCTCATCAACAGCTACAGGAACCAAAGACCTCTATGCCCATTGGGATTACACCATTACTTATGAGCTAGATGGTGGGACAAATGGTGCTAACCCAACCCACTATGAGTTTGGCACAGGTGTCTCAAGCTTTAATCCAGCTTCTAAAGACGGTCATGACTTCCAAGGCTGGTATGATGCCGACACAGGTGGCAATAAAGTCACTAACATCCCAGCGACCGCCAAAGAAGACAAAACGCTCTATGCTCGCTTCACACCATCAGAGTACACCATCGCTTATGAGCTAGACGGTGGGACAAACAGCACAGCCAACCCAGACAGCTATACCTACGGCGTTGGTGTTCCAAGCTTTGAAGATGCGACCAAAGACGGCTACATCTTCCTCGGTTGGTTTGATGCAGAAAGTGGCGGTAATGCCATCACGGACATCTCTGATACAACGATGGGTAATCAAACACTTTATGCCCACTTCAAATATGACTATGCCCGTCTTGAAGCCAAACCAATCGTTAGAACCGTTGTAAAAAATACCACCTACACTTGGCATCATCCAGAACATGAACCTGTTCTCTATGATGAAGATAATAATATCGTACCCGATGCGGACATCTGGGCCATTGTGGATGGGGTTGCTTACAAGGCAACAGATGCGGCAGAATTGCCAGAAGGTGTGCATGATGTGACCTTTACCAATGTCAATCCGATGACAAGATTCACACCGTTCAACCGCTTGGTAACATGCGCAACGGTGAGAGAGGTGACGACGCATACAACAGCGACGATCATTGCAAAAGACCTCGAACCTGCACCGATCACAGTGCGTTATGTCGACCAAAGCGGTAAGGAACTTAAAACGGCTACAGTTTATACTGGTAAAATCGGCGATGCCATCACAAGTAACGCACCAACGATCGCGGGTTATGAATTGATCTCACTCAGTGATAAGATCACAGCGACGATCACAGATCAAGCCCAAACCTTCACCTTCGTCTACAAACCAGTAACCCAAACACCAGCTTTACCACCAACTGGTCAACAGTTACCGAAGACAGGTGAGAGTCAAAGCGCGTTTAGTCTCATCCTTGGTTTCATCTTAGTTGCCTTGGTGAGTGTACTTACTTGGTTCAAGCTTGGCAAACGCAACACTCGACACAGTGACTAACTGTGCTCACCCTAACTTAGCCCCCCTCGAAACAGTTTGTCTATTGTGGCAAGCTGTTTTTTTGCGATGTTAGGTAGAAAACGTTAACGGTCTATCAATTTGGGGCAAGTCTAGTATGATAGAAGATGAGGGGATGAAAAAATAAAGTTAGACACAGGAATTGTTTGAATTAAGCTTAAGCAGTTCTTGCTTAACAAAACAGCCCCTCAGTTTGAAGGGCTGTTTTGTGTCTTTTAACAAGCTTTAAAATTCAACTGTCACCATTTTCTTGTAAAAAATGTGAGCAATGAATTGGTTATTTAGCTTGTCGATAGTCTAAGATTTGAACGTTGCTATCAATCACTTCACCGGAAGCTTTGAGTTGGACGCGTTTGTCTGTATTTTCAGTGATGGTCATGTCATTTTCGAGGAACATTTCACCATATTTTTTAAAATGTAGGGGCGCAAAGTTTGACTCAATCACGATGTCAAAGATATCAGGTACTGTGCCTTTATCAATCGCAATCAAGCGATAGTTGGTGCCGATAGAACAGCCTTCGACAGGACGACCTGTTTCACCGAGCGTGTTATCAAAATCTAAAACGAGATCAGCATCAGACCAGTTAGATAGTCTAGTAAGTATCTGTTCGTCAAATGTAATTTTCATGAGATTACCTCCTACAGTTATTATACCGCTCTGATCGCCATTTTACAAAGGAAAGTGATTGGGGTAGGGGAAAACTAGAGGGCGAATCTGACAGATATCAGGCTTTTTGGTATAATAAAAAGATGACAAATGCACACGATATATTAAAATCCATCTATGGTTATGATAGTTTTAGAGATGGACAAGAAGCGATTATTAACAGTGTTCTATCGGGAAAACGCACACTTGGTATAATGCCCACGGGTGGTGGTAAGTCGCTGACTTACCAAATTCCTGCGATTTTATCAGACGGCTTGACTATGGTCGTTTCACCCTTGATTTCACTGATGAAAAACCAGGTTGATGAACTTGTTGCAGCTGGTGTTTCAGCGACCATGATTAACAGTTCGTTAGATTTTGAGGATATTAAAACCCGCACTTACGACATTCGTCAGGGTGTTTATCAAATCTTTTTCGTCGCACCTGAGCGACTGGAAGATCCTTACTTTTACAACTTTATCCAGTCTTTAAACTTGAGTTTGGTAGTTATCGATGAAGTTCATGTGTTATCCCAGTGGGGGCATGATTTTAGACCTGCTTATTTGAGAGCAGTAGACTTAATAGAAGGTTTAGCTAATCATCCCAATGTCATGGCATTGACCGCGACAGCGACTGAAAAAGTTCAAGCCGATTTGGTTCGTATCCTAAATATTGAGGAAACGATTGTTACTGGATTTGCTAGAGCCAATCTCGCTATCAAAATTGAAAAAGGTTTGACGGATGCTGAAAAGCGGAAGTATGTTGTATCTTATGTTAAAAATCACCCCAATGATGTTGGTATTATCTATGCTGGTACGCGCAAGAAGGTCAACGATATTTGTGATCTTTTAAATAAATCGGGAATTTCAGCCGGTCGTTATCATGCTGGAATGACAGATTTGCAACGTGAAACGGCTCAAAATGGTTTTCTCTATGATGACTATCAAGTCATTGTCGCTACTAACGCCTTTGGTATGGGGATCAATAAAACTAACGTCCGCTACGTTCTCCATCTCACCATGCCTGGTGCCATCGAAGCCTATTATCAGGAGATTGGTCGGGCAGGACGTGATGGTCTGCCAAGTGAAAGTGTCCTCTTATATTCGGCTCGAGATATTCAGCTCCAGCGCTATTTCATCGACATGGCAGAGAACCAAGATCCTACTTATCGCCACAAAGAACTCGCGAAATTACAGGAAATGACCGCCTTTGCTAGCACACAGATATGTTTGCAACGTTATATTATCCAGTACTTTGGTGAAGAAATGCCGGATTGTGGCATCTGCTCCAACTGCACTGATGACCGAGAGGTGATTGATGTGACTGTCGACGTCCAAAAAGTCCTGTCAAACATCGTTCGGATGAGCCAGATGCGTGCCGGCAGCTACTCCCGTACCCAAGTGGTCAACGTCCTGCGTGGTAAATTACCCGACAAGATGCTCTGGACCGGCTTCGACACCCTCTCGACCTACGGCCTTATGACGGACTGGTCGCTCAAAAAGCTCAACAGTTTTGTTGATTACTTGGTAGCAGACGGTTATCTGGATGTTGCTGGTGAGTATAATGGTCTCAGTATATCTGAAAATGGTATCTTAGTCTTAAAAGGTGAGCTGACGGTGACCATGCGCGAAATTAAAGTCAGAGAAACGCTTGAAAAGTCCCGTTCGTCTAAACGGGAAGTCGGTGGTGAACTCTTTGAACTCTTGCGGAAACAACGCACAGTCTTTGCCAAAGAGTTGGCGATACCACCTTTCATGGTCTTTTCAGATCAAGTCTTGATGAATTTAGCAGATGCCAAACCCTTATCGCTTTCCGATATGCTCAATGTCTCAGGCATAGGCGAAAAAAAAGCCGACCAATTCGGTCAAGCTTTTCTCAAAGTGATCCAAGACTATGCGAATTAAAACGTCCTTTTCGAAAGAATAGGCGTTTTTTGGTTTCGCATAGAAACAGTAGGTTTTTACCGATTTGGTATTGTTTTGCCAAAAGAATACCAAATCGGTAAAGTATTAGCATTTTTCCTACCAATTTCGCATTGTTTCTACGATTAATCGAGTTATCACACAGAACTAGACGATGAACAACTGTCGATTGATATCTCTGATCGTTCATCACCTATTTTTAAGAGCAGGTGTTTTTATCTAACTGTTTACTTGGCATCCAGTAGCTCGGTTGCTTTAATTTCAGCTACATTATGCGTGCCTGCAAGTTGCATGGTAATCATGAGTTCTTTTTTGAAATGGTCGAAGACATCGGTCACGCCTTGGCTACCACCGAGGTTAAGGCCCCAAAGCATGGGTCTGCCGATGCCGACAACATCGGCACCACTTGCGAGTGCTTTAAAGATATGTTGACCGCGACGAACACCTGAGTCAAAGACGATAGGTACACGTTTATTGACGACTTTGGCAATGTCGGCCAGGACATCAAAACTAGCTGGGCCACCGTCTAATTGTCGGCCACCGTGGTTAGAAACCCAGAGACCATCTACCCCAGCCTCAATCAAAGGTTCAACGTCTTTTGGTGACTGAACGCCCTTGACGAAAACAGGAAGTTTCGTATAGTCTTTGATGAAGGCGATATCTTTCAGGCTCAAGGCTTGTTTGGCCTTGGCATAGATAGCAGCAATCCCTTCACCAGAACCTGTTTCGCCTTCGGAAGAGAGTTTAGACCATTCTTCTAGGTTGCGCATGACATTTGGGAAGGTGAAGTTATTGACAATATCAGCTTCACGATAACCACCAAGTGTGGAATCAGCGGTTAAGATAATCGCTTTATAGCCACCTTTGACGGCTTTGTCGAGAATCCAGCGATTGAAGTTGTCGTCTTTACTCATGTAAAGTTGGAAAAACTTAGGAGATTCAGGAGCAATTTTTGCAACATCATCAACGGTTGCATTGCCATAAGTTGACAAACTGAAAATGGTTCCAGCATCCGCAACCCCTTGTGCCGTATCGAGTTCAGCGTGTTCATGAACTAGCCCGTGTGCGGCAATCGGTACAGCAATAATAGGTGCTGAGAGTTTGAGTCCGAGAAATTCAGTTGTCAAATCAGGATTTTCGATGTCCTGCAGGACACGCGGGGCTATCAGCTTATGGTTGAAAGCAAGAGGGTTGGCTTTTAAAACCAACTCGTCTTCAGCAGCTCCTGATAGATAGCCGAAAGCGCCCTTTTCCATATTGGCTGCGACCTTGGTTTCAAGTGCTGGAATATCCAAGATGTCAATGTGGCGTTCTTGTGTTGAGGTAATGTAGCTCATGATGTGCTCCTTTTTCTATGAAATAAGAAAGACGATAGGTAAAGACTGATGTGATGACTATAGCTGAGACGTTTATTATTAGTCAAACTTTGAGAGTATTTAGCCATAGAAGACTCATCAAAACTTTACAATTTTATTATGCGCTTATTTATCAAATAATTCAAAAATTAACTCATTTTAGTTTTACTTTTTGGATCAAATGAACTATAATTAAAATGTAGGTTTTTACAAAAAAATTAGAATTTATAATATTAGGAGACGTTAAATGTCTAAGAAGAAGATTATCGTGATTGGTGCTGGCTTTGCCGGCGTTGAGGCGACAAAAACCCTATCGAAAAAACTGAAAAATGAAGCAGAAATCACCTTGATAGACAAACACAGATCGGAAGAGCACACG
>OCTV010000032.1_pt1 | contig 46617 bp, 38 predicted proteins | sample 1539101 | NCBI WGS metagenome assembly OCTV01 (sample SAMEA3991422, study PRJEB22521) | metagenome | biome: anthropogenic terrestrial biome; feature: sewage plant; material: sludge | place: Sweden | collected 2012-09-26 | reverse complement strand
TGGTGGAGGATGGAGGTAGAAAACGAAAAAAATAGTAGAAGAACGAACGAGTCAACCACTTTTGACAGCAAGACATATCATAAAAAATCCCGACTAAAATAAATTAGCCAGGATTTAATGTATAATAAAATTGTTGCTTTACAGCGAAAATTATTCTGCAGCCGGTGCTTCTTCTACAGCCTCAGCTTTAGGAGCTTCCTCTACAGGAGCTTCAGCCTTTGCTGCCTTAGGAGCATTTTCAGCGATTACCTTTACAGGAATTTCTACAATTACTTCTTTGTGGAAGTGTACTGTAGCAACATAGTCGCCTACCTTCTTAATATCTTTCATTGTGATAATCTTACGGTCTACATCAATGCCTTTAGCCTTCAGAGCCTCAACTACTGAAGAAACATTCACTGAACCATAAGTAACACCTGTTGCGCTAACCTTTGCAACGATCTCAAGTTCTACATCTTTAAGAGCTTCAGCCTTCTTCTCAGCCTCAGCCTTGAGAGCTGCCAACTTATGAGCCTGCTGTTTCAAGTTTTCAGCCAGGATCTTCTTAGCAGATGCAGATGCAATAACACCCTTTCCCTGAGGAATAAGGTAGTTACGACCGTAACCAGATTTTACGTTTACTATATCATTCTTGTAGCCTAAGCCCAAGATATCTTCTTTTAATATGATTTCCATTCTGTTTCCTCCGCTAATTATTTCATTAAGTCTGTTACATAAGGAAGCAGTGCTATCTGACGAGCACGTTTGATAGCCTGAGCCACACGACGCTGATACTTCAATGATGTACCAGTAATACGGCGAGGAAGGATCTTACCTTGCTCATTCAAGAATTTCTTCAGGAACTCTGGATCCTTGTAATCGATATACTTAATACCGCTCTTCTTGAAACGGCAATACTTTTTCTTCTTTGTATCCACTGTAGGCGGAGTCAAATAACGGATTTCTGATTCTTGTGCTGCCATAATTTAAGCCTCCTCTTTTTTACCTAATTTGTTTCTTCTCTTCTCAGCATACAATGTTGCATACTTGTCGAGCTTAACTGTAATGTAACGAATGACTTTCTCATCACGGCGGTAAGCCACTTCGAGTGTGTCAACGATTGTCGGCTCTGCCTTGAACTCTAACAGACAATAAAAGCCTGTAGACTTCTTCTGAATAGCATAAGCCATCTTTTTCAATCCCCAGGTCTCTTCGTTCAGGATTTCCGCACCATTGTCAGTGAGAACTTTCTTGAATTTTGCGACCGCTTCCTTCATCTGATCATCAGACAAAACGGGAGTTAAAATGAAAACGGTTTCGTATTGATTCATACTAATCTAATAATTATTTGTTTATAATTTTGCAAAATGCGGTGCAAAGGTACATTTTTTTTTTGATATGCACAAATATTTTTGTACTTTTGCGAACAAAACAGATGAAATAATGAAAAAATATAAAGATTTACTTGGTATCGCACTGGTTATAATCGGTGTCTTGGTGCTGGTTATCAGTTTCTTAACCGGACTGGACAACTATAACATCATCCTCTTTTCGGGCTTGATTCTGATCGTCGGCGGTATCATCATGCATATCATGACGATGAAACGCGAAAGCAAGTATTAATAACGACATAACCTCCAATCATCGTGATCGGAGGTTATATCTATTAACAAGAATCTATTACCCTAAAATTTAATACCTAATATATTTTTCTTATTCCTGTTCGGGTGTTATCAATTTGTATCCCTTGCCATGTATATTGATAATTTCGATCTGGTCGTCGTCTTTCAGATGCTTACGCAGTTTTGTGATATACACATCCATAGAACGGGCATTGAAATAGTTATCATCTATCCAGATTGTCTTCAGTGCGAAGTCACGCTGCAGTATCTCATTGGCATGTGAGCAAAGCAAAGCGAGAAGTTCATTCTCTTTGGTGGTCAGTTTGGTCTGCTTGTCACCGATCGACAACAACTGTTTCTGTGTATCGAAGGAGAAACGACCGATCTGATAAAGTGTACTTTCTTTGTTTTTCTTGCCACGTACACGACGGAGAATTGCTTCGATACGAAGTACCAGTTCCTCCATTGAGAACGGTTTTGTGATATAGTCGTCGGCTCCGATCTTGAAACCTTCCAGGATATCCTCTTTCAGCACTTTGGCTGTCAGGAATATGATAGGAATCTCAGCATTTGCCGAACGTATCTCCTGTGCTAACGTGAAGCCGTCTTTCTTTGGCATCATCACATCAAGGACACATATATCAAATTTACTCTTGAAGAAGGCTTTGTAACCAGCTTCACCATCTGTGCACAACTCTGCCTGATAACCTTTTGCAGCAAGATATTCACGAAGAAGCATACCTAAGCTTTCATCGTCTTCACACAATAGAATTTTCAGTTTTTCGTCCATAAGTTCTAATTTTTAATTATTGGTAATGTTATTATAAATTTCGTTCCTTTACCGTACTCGCTTTCTACGTGAATAGTGCCCTTGTGCAGGTCTACGATTTTCTTCACATAAGCAAGTCCGAGTCCGAAGCCTTTCACGTCATGTACATTTCCTGTATGTACGCGGTAGAACTTCTCAAAAATCTTTTTCAGATTTTCCTTTTTAATGCCCAATCCATTGTCGACGATAGACATACATACATTGTGTTCGTCATTCCATGTAGAGACTTTGAGATACATCTCTTCATCCGGTTTGCGGTATTTCACCGCATTGTCCATCAGATTGAAAATGACATTAGTGAAGTGCATCTCGTCTACATAAATGGTAGGATATTCTGCTTTCATATCTATATCTATCTTACCGCCTGTATGTTCCACGCGCAAATTGAATGTATTGGCCACGCTTTCCACAAGTTTGTTAAGATCGAGTTCCTTTTTCTTGAAAATAGCCTTTTTACGATCGAACATGGACATCTGCAGCACTTTCTCGACCAGGAATCTCAAACGTTTTGTCTCATCGTTGATCACTCCGCCCAGATGTTTCATCATGGTCTCACTCTTTGTCACACTATCATCATTAAGCATCTGTGCAGCTAGTGAAATACTGCTGATAGGTGTCTTGAGTTCATGGGTCATGTTATTGATAAAATCGTTCTTTATCTCTGTCAGTCTCTTCTGTCTGAACACGACAACGATGGTGAATACGAATGTGAACAGCATGACAATGGCAAAGACCAATGATGGTATGATAAACCTGACACTACTGAATATATAACTGTTCATGTCGGGGAAATGTATCCTTACCACTCCCATCTTGGATTGCGGGTCGTTACGGAACAGCACCTGTGTATATGTATATTCCTCACCCTGCGGTTCATAATCCGGGCAACGGTATACTTCACGTCCGTCTTGTGTGGAAACCGTGAAGTGATACGGTATGTTGATTCCATTGTTCAACAATTCCGAGCGAAGATCCTGGTCAAGCAGTTTGAAATTCACACGCTCCTTGAGGGGCTTCTCAGATGCCTGATATAATATACTGTATACCACTTCGTCCAGAAGGGCTTTTTGGTACACATATCTGTTTTTTACGATCTCCTGTAACGACTTGGATGCTTCTGTGATGGTATTCTTGTCATTACGTAATATCATAGCCTTTGGCATGGTAGACGGTTTGGTGGTAATCGTCTTCAGCTCAAACGAAGAATAGACAGTGCCATCCTTACCTGTAACCGAATATTGATGAGAATGCTGCACGGGACCACTGATGTTTGCCCCACGACGACCTACTGAATCCTGCTTGAATGCTTTGCGCTCTGTCTCATTGACATCTTTCTCCAAATATCGGAGAGTCTCGTTCAATTCAAGATTTCTAGATGCCTGATACAGACTGCGGTTAACGGATTCATCGAACTGCTCTTTCTTCATCTTTACCATTTCTTCGATGTATAAAAGCTGAAGAACCAACAAACCGATGAATGAAAAACCCATCACTATTGATATAATCCAAATCGTTTTCTTTTTCATGAGGGCAAAATTAAGTGAAATATTAAATCGCTCTTCTATTTTTGTTAATTATTTCCCGTAAATTAACTAAATTAACGCTATATGATTTTTTTAATTGAATAATTTTAATTATATATTTACCAAATAGTGCATATTCGTTAAGAATTTAAGAAAACGCTCTTTCGCGAAACAACATACAGGATATTTCACTATATTTGCAACAATAAACAACCTATTAAAATATTACGACTATGAAAATTGGTATTCCAAAAGAAATCAAAGACAACGAGAATCGTGTAGGTATGACTCCTTCGGGTGTGACTGAACTGATCAAGCACGGTCATACAGTATTTGTGCAACATACAGCTGGAGAGAACAGCGGATTTGCCGATAAGGAATATGAAGCGGCTGGTGCTAAGATTCTGCCTGCTATCAAGGATGTCTACGACACGGCGGATATGATTCTTAAAGTGAAAGAACCTACTGAACCGGAATATGGACTGATCCACAAAGACCAACTGCTGTTTACGTATTTCCATTTCGCAAGCGACCGACCGCTTACGGATGCCATGATTAAAAGTGGTGCTGTGTGTCTGGCTTACGAAACGGTGCAGAAAGAAGACCGTTCCCTACCGCTTCTCATCCCCATGAGTGAGGTGGCCGGAAGAATGGCTGCCCTGAACGGTGCTTATTATCTACAAAAGACAAAAGGCGGTAAAGGTAAACTGATAAGTGGTGTACCTGGTGTCAGTCCTGCCAAGGTACTTGTTCTCGGCGGTGGAACAGTGGGTGAAGCTGCCGCACGCGAAGCTGCGGGCATGGGTGCCGATGTCACAATCACGGATATATCATTGCCACGACTGCGCCAGTTGGGTATGGAACTGCCTGTCAACGTCCACACACTGTACTCTTCCGAGCACAATATCCGTAAAGAACTGCGTGATGTGGATATTGTCATCGGTTCTGTATTGGTACCAGGTGACAAAACACCTCATCTGATATCACGTGCCATGTTAAAGGAGATGGAACCCGGCACAGTGTTGGTGGACGTAGCAATAGACCAAGGCGGATGTTTCGAAACATCACGGCCTACCACACATACCGATCCTATCTATGTAATAGACGGTATTGTACATTACGCCGTAGCCAACATTCCGGGTGCCGTGCCCAACACTTCTACCATCGCACTGACCAATGCCACACTCAAATACGCGATAGATCTGGCAGATAAAGGTTGGCGAAAGGCATGCAAGGATGATATAGCTCTGTATCGCGGACTGAATATCGTGGAAGGTAAAGTGACATTTAAGGCTGTCGCCGATGTATGGGGACTGAAATATGAAGAAATAAAACTCTAACGGACCAACTGATAAAAAGAGACCGGAGCTCATGAAAATGAACTCCGGTCTAATCATATATTCTTTACGATAAGAAAATCAAGTGCAGATTATTCTTCTTTATCAGCCAATTCTTTCTCGTGTTCCTGTATCAACTGCTGCTGTATTTCGTTAGGAACGAGTTCGTAACTGGCAAACTTAGTTGTAAAACTGGCACGACCACCTGTGATACTACTCAGACTGATGGAATAATTGGACAATTCCTTGAGAGGAATCTTAGCCTGCAGTTTCTGATATCCTGCTTCACTGTCCATACCCATAATCATCGCACGGCGACCTTGCAGATCACCCATCACATCACCCATATAATCAGAAGGTACATATACTTCAAGATCATATATAGGTTCCAGAATCTTAGGACCGGCATTTTTGAATGCTTCCGAGAATGCATTACGCGCAGCAAGCATAAATGAAAGTTCATTGCTGTCTACAGGGTGCATTTTACCATCGTAGACGATAACCCGTACATCGCGGGCATAACTGCCTGTCAGAGGTCCCTGCTCCATTCTCTCCATCACACCCTTCAGGATTGCCGGCATAAAACGGGCATCAATGGCTCCACCGACAACAGAATTGATAAAGACCAGTTTGCCGCCCCACTCAAGGTCGACCACTTCCTTACCCTTGATATTCATCTTGAATTCCTGTCCGTTAAACTTGAATGTAGTAGGATCAGGCATACCGTCGGCATAAGGTTCGACAATCAGATGCACCTCACCGAACTGGCCTGCACCACCCGACTGTTTCTTATGACGGTAATCAGCACGAGCCGACTTTGTGATGGTCTCACGATAAGGAATACGCGGTTCTTCAAACTTGATCTGAATCTTATCCAAATTTTCGATACGCCATTTCAAAGTACGAAGATGGAACTCACCCTGACCATGAATGATGGTCTGACGCAGTTCTTTACTCTGCTCCACAACCCATGTCGGATCTTCCTGACGCATACGTGTGACAGCTGCCATCATCTTCTCCGTCTCCTGTTCATTAACAGCCTTGATAGCACGAGAGTATTTAGGATTAGGATACTTGATAAAGTCATATCTGTCTTCACTGCCTTTGCCGTCAAGAGCATTGCCGGTCTTAACATCTTTCAGTTTCACAGTACAACCGATATCTCCGGCCTGCAGTTCATCTACAGGTATACGGGTAGCCCCGGCACAAGCATATATCTGGGCTATACGCTCTTTCGAACCGCGGTCAGCATTCGTCAGGTCATCGCCTGATTTTACCTTACCGCTCATCACCTTGAAGTAACTTACCTCACCGATATGCGGCTCCATACCTGTCTTGAAGAAATACAGAGATTCAGGTCCGTTGGAATCGGGTACGACCTCTTCTCCACGTGTATTATGCACCTTTGGCATTTCACTGACAAACGGAACGACATTGCCTAGGAACTCCATCAGTCGGCGTACACCCATATCCTTACCTGCACATACACAGAACACAGGGAAGATAGAACGTGTGACCAGACCCTTGCGGATACCCTCACGCATCTCATCTTCACTAAGCGTTTCGGATTCAAAGAATTTTTCCATCAGACTTTCATCATTCTCGGCAGCAGCCTCAACGAGAGTCTTATGCAGTTCCATGGCTTTATCCATCTCTTCGGCAGGAATATCCTCGATAGTAGGAGCACCACCTTCAGGTTGCCATGAATATTTCTTCATCAGCAGTACATCGATAAGAGCATTGAATCCGGGACCAGTCTGTATAGGATACTGAATCTGTACACACTTCGAACCATATATCTCCTGCATATTATTGATGATAGAGTCGAAATCGCACTTATCACTGTCCAACTGGTTGATGAGGAAGATAACAGGTTTACCCAGTTTATCGGTATAACGGAAATTGTTCTGTGTTCCGACTTCCGGTCCATATTGTCCATTGATAAGAATCACCGCCTGATCGGTAACATTAAGAGCAGTGATAGCACCGCCGACGAAATCGTCCGATCCGGGACAATCAATAATATTCAGTTTCTTATTATTCCACTCTGTATGAAAAACTGTAGGGAATACCGAGTAGCCATATTCTTGTTCTACAGGAAAGTAATCACTAACTGTGTTCTTAGCTTCTACAGAACCACGACGTTTGATAATGCCACTTTCGAAAAGCATTGACTCGGCAAGAGTAGTCTTGCCGCTACCCGCACTGCCAAGCAGAGCGATGTTTTTAATTTCATTTGTCTGATATACTCTCATGTTCTTTATGATTTAAAGTTTTAGATTATGTTTTCTCGGCGTCTAAGTTAGTGATTTTTTGATTAAATCACAAAACAATTATAAAAAATATCGCCTTATTTTAAAACATATTAGTAAATTTGCATAAAAATTGAACTAACGAGGTTTTTCAAGTATGGCAGGCTTATATATACATATCCCTTTCTGTGAAAGCAGATGCATCTATTGCGGGTTCTATTCCACTACCCTTTCATCCCTCAAGGATGATTATGTGGATGCTGTCTGCCACGAAATGGAGATAAGACATCATTACCTTCCAGACGCTGACCGGCATATAGATACAATCTATTTAGGCGGCGGCACGCCGAGCACGTTATCAGGTGTCCAACTGGAGAAGATTTTCGACTGTATATATAATAAGGTGTACTGCGGTTGCCATCCGACAGAAATAACGATGGAGTGTAATCCGGATGATATCACAGAGGATATGGCTGACATCATCAGTACGCTGCCTGTAAACCGCGTGAGTATGGGTGCACAGACTTTCAATGACGACCGACTGCACTTCCTGCACCGCAGGCATACCGCCGAAGATGTGCGCACGGCTGTGGACAGACTCAGGAAAAAAGGTATAGACAACATCAGTGTAGACCTGATGTACGGTTTACCTGACGAGACATTGGAAGATTGGGAAAGTGACATACAGGACCTCCTGGCACTGAACGTCGATCACATCTCAGCTTATTCATTGATGATAGAAGAGAATACCGTCTTGTACAATATGAAAGAAAAGGGGCAGATCGAAGAAGCGGATGAGGAACTGAGCAGAACGATGTATGAAGAACTTATCCGTCAGACGGAAGCGAAAGGATATGAACATTATGAAATAAGCAATTTCGCACTACCCGGCAAACGTTCGCGCCATAACAGCAGTTACTGGAATGCGATACCCTATATAGGCATCGGTGCCGCCGCACATTCTTATGATATGAAAAGTAGACAATGGAACATATCAGACGTACGCAAATATATAGACAATATCAACAGGGATATCATACCGGCTGAAAAAGAAGTGCTGGATATATCCACAAGATACAACGATATGATAACAACATCATTGCGCACAAGCGATGGCATCAACATGACATACGTAAAAGAGACATTCGGAAACAAATACGTGAAATTCCTCCTGGAAAACTCACATCAATATCTCATCCGCAACCTGATGGAATTAATTGATGACAATATAAGAATCACACGCGAAGGTTTATTTGTAAGTGATGCCATCATGAGTGATTTGATGTATGTATAATATATAATAGATTTAATAATAACAGTAATAAATAAATGAATAACAACAAAAAAGGAAAGTTACTGACGAACGATGGTGTCAGTTATATCATACCCTTTATTTTGGTTACATCGTGTTTCGCTTTCTGGGGATTCGCCAACGATATCACAAATCCTATGGTAAAGGCTTTCTCCAAGATTTTCAGAATGAGTGTGACAGATGGTGCATTGGTACAGTTAGCCTTCTATGGCGGATATTTTGCTATGGCATTTCCTGCTGCCATCTTCATCAAGAAGTATTCTTATAAAAAAGGTATTATACTAGGACTGGCATTATATGCCGTCGGGGCCATTCTGTTCTTACCGGCAAGTTGGATCGGCGATTATTATCCATTTCTGCTGGCCTACTTCATATTGACATGCGGGTTATCTATCCTGGAAACAAGTTCCAATCCCTATCTTTACTCCATGGGGTCAGAAGAGACAGCGACACGTAGACTGAATCTGGCACAGTCGTTCAACCCCATTGGTTCTTTACTTGGTATGTTTGTAGCGATGAACTATATACAAGCCCGGATGAATCCGATGGACACTGCAGCCCGTGCCCATCTGTCAGAACACGATTTTGAGATTATGAAGATGTCTGATCTGTCTATTCTGAGCGCACCGTATATCGCGATCGGCCTGATTATCATCATCATGCTGATTCTTATCAGTGTGACAAAAATGCCTGAAAATGGAGAGGCAGACAAGAATCTGAACATAAAAGAGACATTGAAACGGATTATTTCGATCAAACGTTACAGAGAGGGTGTTATCGCAGAATTTTTCTATGTCGGTGCCCAAATCATGTGTTGGACTTTCATCATACAATATGGTACACAGATACTCATGAAGGAAGGAATCAGTGAACAGGCTGCAGAGATAACTTCTCAACAATACAACATCCTGGCTATGGTCATCTTTTGCTGCAGCCGATTCATCTGTACCTATTTTCTGAAATTCATCAATGAATGTAAATTTCTGGGCATCATGGCAGTCATCGCAAGCATTTTGACTTGCGGCGTCATCTATTTCCAAAACCGTACCGGTCTGTATTGTCTCGTTGCCGTTTCAGGATGTATGTCACTGATGTTCCCGACCATATACGGAATTGCATTACACGGACTGGGTGATGATGCGAAATTAGGTGGAGCCGGATTAATCATGGCCATTCTGGGCGGTTCGGTACTTCCCCCTGTTCAGGCCAGTATCATAGATGCACAAAGTATATGCGGATTCCCTGCTGTGAACATATCATTCGTATTACCACTGATATGTTTTTTAGCAGTCATCGTATATGGTGTCAGAACTTACAGGAAAACTATATAATATCCTGATATCAGAAATTATTCCGTGATATTGTGAAATCCGTTCCAACCTTCTACAGACTTGTATGTTTCGGCTGCTCCGACTGGGACTTTAACACGTACTTTGCTCACAACATTGGCATCGAATGAATTTTCATAAAAGGGTGGATTTTCGGCATAAGAAATCACCTCTTTAATGTTAGGGCAACCATAAAAGGCATAATCGTTCAGATCTTGTAGTCCGGAAGGTAAAATGACGGTTGTTATACTCTTGACACCACGGAAAGCACTGACATTGACATGCTTGACGAAGTATGGTATCTCGCATTTTACGAGATTCTTCGCCTGCGGGCAACGTACCAGGGTCGTACTGTCAGCCGTATACAGTATCCCGGATATGGATGTGTAGTTCTTATTAGCCACTGTTTTGATTTCAGAAAGACTGGGGCAATAAGAGAAGGCACTATTGTTAATGGAACTGACGGTATTAGGAATAACTATCGATTTCAGTGAGAAACATTCAGAAAAGATGCCGCTCGCGAGGTCGTCATTATCTGTATACATAGCTCCAAGAGCACCTACATTGGCATAGCTCTCTCCACCTTTAATAATACTTGCATCTGACAAATCAAGTTCGGAGAGCTGACTCTTACCATTGGTCATCTGGTGAATATACTTTATGTCCGTTCCGTTCAATTCTCCGTTTATCTTAAGATACTTAACAGTTCTTCCTTCATTTACGGATATGACTGTTGACAAGCCACCTGCTGCGGGTACGGTTACTGTCTTCTGTTGGGCGAAGCCACAGAATGGCATCATGAATGCCAATGATAATAATAAATTTCTCATAACTTTATGGTTAAATGTTCGTTTTATAGGTGCAAATATATATTTTTTTTCTCAAAATACATCGTATTTTTGTTTTTTATTTAAAATAATACTATATTTGCAATCAAGAAACTACTAAAGAATAACTATGGCTGAATTACAAAATAACAACATGAAAGATACTATTATCCGGATATGGCATAAAATTACTTTTGCATTCAACAAGAACAGCAATAGTATTCTGAAACTGGCGTTAAGCGAAGGAGATGTTCGTGTATTTCGTTATATTGTAAAACAAAACAAATTACAGGAATTAGCCGGTAATTATTTCAAAGACTCTGAAATCACGTTGGATTATATCGGGAAACTGATACACAAGAAGGATAAAGCCAGATATAATTTTATTCTTGAAAGATTCATAAAAGGTTTTATGACAAAGACCACCGCCCATTATCTGATGCTTGATGTAAAGAGCGATAAATACCGATATACAGAATTCGTATATGACATATTCAAGGAGAAGGAATCTAAACCAAAAGCAGTGGTCTTTGCAGTCAAAGATAATGATAACGAGATAACATACAAACATAAATTGGATTCCAATAACCGATGGCTTGAGATGATAACTCAGGCTACGGACATATCTGTTTGGAACTTCAGTACGGCGGATAGCAAATTCAATTATGCAGATATAGGATTCAGTATGGATGACAGACCCATATATATATCGGATTTGATTAACAAGACTCACCCGCAGGATAAACCTACAGTTAAGACACTTGCAGAACTATTCAAGAAAAGACGTAATCAGGCTTTTAATATAGACATACGGATAGATGTGTCTTCAGGAAATAACATTTGGAATGATGTTATCTTATATGGTCTGCCTACCGAGATCGATGAAAATGGGGATGTTAACATCTACTCCGGATATATGATGGATGTTACAGAAAAGATAAAAGACAAGAAGATACTAAAAGAGGCAATGGCAAAAGCTCAAAAGAGCGAGGAACTAAAAGAACAGTTTGTTGCCAACATCAGTCATTATATCAGAACTCCGCTCAATTCTATTATGGGATTCGGACAAATTATCGGACAATGTACCAGTGACGAAGAACGACAGCTCTGTCTTGACACAATGAACCAGAACAATGATGATCTGCTGAAGTACATCAACGACTTGCTGGAATATTCTAGTCTATCAGCCGGATACTTCCAGTTGAAAAAAGAAGCATTTAACATCTGCGACCTGTTGGAGACGGCAAAAGCGATATTGGATGCCAGAGTCAAGGAAGGCATCCTGACAGAATCTGATTGCCCCGTCGACCATTTCGTAATAGAATGGGACAAGGAGAAAATGAGAAATATATTAAACTATTTAATAGACAATGCTATAAAGGTTACGACAACAGGAACTATATCGCTAGGCGTATACGGTACAACAGAAGGTGTGGAAGTGTCATGTAAATATAACGGTGCCGATTTATCTTCAAAAACAGAAGATGCGATGTACGACAGTTTTAGTAAACCCGACTTTGAAGACAGTCTGCACAGTCTTGAACTTCGGTTATGTCAACTGCTTTGCGAGAAGACAGAAGGACAGATGAACATTGACACCGATTTTGAACACAATACAGAAATCACTCTTCATATACCTTGCAGTATACTGGATTTTGGTAATAAGACGAAAGAATGAAAAGGTATTTTTCGCTGATTATTATATTTATTTCTTCAATTTGCACTTTCCAGTCTTATGTCTCTGCACAAGAACTGAAAGCTCAGTTATTCCATTATACTCCAGCAGATGGACTTACCAGTAATTCCATATCCGACATTATTCAAGATAAGTATGGATATATATGGATTGCCACATGGAACGGACTGAACAGGTATGACGGCTATTCTTTTACCAATTATACGACCGGTAAAGCAAGTGGAATACCATTTCTCCATAACCGTATATTTAAACTTTCTCCTGATAAATATGGTAATATATGGATGGAAATGTATGATGGAAGAGTATTCGTCCTCATAAGGAAAACAGACAGAATCGTAAATGCATTTACAGGTCATCAAGCGAACGACATAATCACAGAACGCCCCGTATTCTGTTCACCTAGTGGCAAATCATATATGATCATCAAGAACAAGGGTATATTTCAAATGTATTTTGATGCAGGCAATATCAAATCCAAATTTATTCATATCCAGAGACGGACAGTTAATCAGATCGTTTTCGACAATAAAGGCAATTTATGGTTATCCACCGACAATGGACTGATTTGTATGGATGAGAAATCAGGCAAAATAAAAAAGGTTCACTGGATGAGCGAAAACATCACGAGTGTTTCCTATAAAAAGAATCATATCTATGCCGGTACAAAATCCGGGAAATTGCTTGTCATCGTAAATGGTGTGGTGGAAAAGACAATCAAAGAATTGCAGGAAAAAGATGTCACCTCTGTATATATGGATGATTTCGGTTTGCTATGGTTTTCTACAGAAAAAGAGGGAATATCACGACTAAACACGAAAACCGGACAGATAAAAAGTTTTGCTCAAACTGTGAATGAGCGGGAATTAGACTTGCATGGCGGCAGATTTACAGAAGCCGGCGGTCTTTTGTGGGCCAGTATGACTCACGGTGGCTTCGGATATTATCAACGTGCGACAGACAGATTCAGTTATTTCTATAACAGTCCAGAAAACTCATGGAACCTCTCTAACACAGTACCTACTTATTTATCATTGCCCGAAGGCGTAATATGGATGTCAACCATAAAACGGGGACTTGAGAAATTGGAAATTCTTAAAGAACGTATAAAACTGGAAGTTCCCGAACCTGGTTCAAGACTGTATGGTGTAAACGAGATCCGCGCAATGCTGCAAGACGACAATGGTGACGTATGGACTGGAAACAAAGCCGGAATGTTGTGTATCAACAGGCATGGAAAAATAAAAAGATATGATCATGACGGGACTGGAAGAAAGTTTGGACGTATTTATGGATTAATGAAGGACAGCAGAAACAGATACTGGATGAGCACGAAAGGAAATGGACTGTACTTGATAACAAAGAACGGTGAAGACCTTACGTTTACGAACTATAAGTATGATGCCAATAATCATTATAGTTTAAGTTCCAATAACGTATATATCACGGAAGAAGATAAATACGGTAATATATGGGTGGCTACATACGATGGCGGCATAAATCTTATCAGCAAAGACAAAAACGGCAAAACGGTTTTCTACAATTACAAAAACAAGATGCATTCATATCCCCACGAATCTTATCTAAAGGCCAGGACATTGGCTGCTGACAATAATGGTAATGTATGGGCAGGCACGTCTGATGGAATTCTGATATTTCGTTATGAAAACGGTATCGTTCATATAAAGAAAATACGGTCATCCGAAAAAGAGGGATCAGAACTGGGCAGCAATGATATCGTCCAGATAAAAAAAGATAATAAAGGAGTGGTATGGATTGCCACCAACGGTGGAGGATTATGCCGTACTGACGGAATGGATGACAATGGTGATTGGAAATTCAGGACGTACGGTTCTAAAGAGGGACTCCCTTCTGATGAAATACGTGGAATAACATTTGATAAACTGGGAAATGTATGGTTTACGACTGATCAACAATTATGTTCTTATGATATACGGACGCACCTCTTTACCATATACTCCATACAGGATGGTGTAGGTAATGTGATGTGTTCGGAAGGCGCCGCTATCACAATGAAAGACGGTAAAATGCTTTTCGGCACCCTCAATGGCTACTATATTGTAGACAGGACCAAATTGGTTAACGAACAAGGATCTACGTTGAAACTGCAGATAACGGATTTCCTTATCAACGACGAATTGATAAGTCCCAGACTGAATGACATCTATAATTATTATATCCCGGAAAGTAAAATGGTTAAAATACCAAATAGAACTTCAGTTTTTGCTTTTAAATTTATATCACTCAATTATCAACTGCAGCACCGTGTACATTATCAGTACAAACTCGAAGGATATGATAAACAATGGAGAAATGCAGACGTATCGCGTATTGCCACTTATTCCGACGTACCCGCTGGTACATATACATTCAAGGTAAAGGCCTTCTTACTGGAATCGCCTGATAAATACGATATTAAAACGATAACGGTCATAGTACCGCCATATCTGTTAGCATCTACGATGGCATTGTGGATATATCTAGTACTTTTCATCACCGGAATCATGGGATTCGTATATCACAAGAAACGCATAAGAACAAGAAAGCTGAAAGACATGCGTGTACTGAAAATAGGTCCGCAGGAAATTGCGTTCAAACATAAAGATGATTACGATTTCGTTGTCGAACAACAAAAATGGCTTGAAGAAAAATATTCCGACGCCAATCTGAAAATAGAAGATGTCGCCGCACATTTTTCCATATCAAGGACTTCATATTATAATAAGGTGAAAGAACTCACAGGTATGTCTCCGAGAGAGTTCATCAAGGAATTCAGGATTAAGAAAGCCATGATGTATCTCGAACACGACGACTGCACGGTGGCAGAGGTAGCATACAAATGCGGATTCAACGATCCTGTTTATTTTACACGTATATTCAGGGAAACGATGAAAGTTACTCCGACTGTATATAGGGAAAGAACGAGGGGACTGATAAAGAAAACTAAAACGCAAAAAGAAAAAACACAAAAAGAGGAGAATAATTTGGAAGATTAAGATTAAAGCATTAACTTTGCACAAAAGAATAAAGAATAAGGTCGTATCGATTAGACTGGGATACTCATCAATTAAAATCGAAAAACCGAGATGACTTCTTTTGTCGATGGCGGGCCACGCCTTTAAGGTAGCCGTAAGGCCGGTGGATTACAAAGACGGAGAGCTCTCAAATCTTATTAGACTCGGAGTTTTCATCACATCATCGATACGGCCATTTTTAATAACAACCCAATTTCTGTTTATTATGTTTTCTGGAATTATCGAAGAATTTGCTACAGTAATGGCTATAAGTCATGATCGTGAGAATATTGATTTGTCTCTGAAATGCTCATTTGTGGATGAACTGAAGATAGATCAGAGTGTCAGTCATAATGGTGTATGCCTCACGGTGGTAAGTATCAAGGATGGTGTATATACCGTTACAGCCATGAAAGAAACGCTCGACCGTTCCAATTTGGGTATGCTTAAAGTTGGCGATAAAGTGAATGTCGAGCGGTCTATGATTATGAATGGTAGACTGGATGGACATATTGTGCAGGGGCATGTAGATGAAACAGCCAAATGCATAGACATGAAGGATGCAGACGGTTCTACATATTTCACTTTCGAATATGCATCCGATAAAGAAATGGTCAGAAGAGGTTATTTCACTGTTGATAAAGGTAGTGTCACCGTTAATGGTGTATCTCTTACAGTCTGCAATCCTACTGACAATACATTTCAAGTGGCTATCATCCCATATACCTTGGAGCATACCAATTTCTGCGATATAAAGATAGGAAGCACGGTCAATATTGAGTTTGATATTTTAGGAAAATACATCGCGAGATTGCATCAAGTGGAATAAATGTTAAATTCAAGCATTCTATCGTTGAATTGAATTTTAATTTCTACTAACCGGGAAATAATATCGATATTATTTTTACGGTATTGATTTTCTTCATAATTTTGCAGCGTGAAAATATATTTGCAAAATAAATTATGAAGAAAAGTATTGTATTAATAACAGCCATGTTGATTGCAGTTCATATCGTTTCAGCTGCCACTCCTAAAAAATGGACGCTGAAAGAATGTATTGATTATGCACTGACCAACAACATTACGCTACAGAAGAACCGTCTGTCTACACAGTCGGCGAAAGAAGATGTACTGAAATCCAAAGCAGCTTTATTGCCATCTTTGGATGCCTCTACCAGTCATTCTGTACTTTACAGGCCGTGGACTAATTCCACCCAAACCACAGTAAGCAACGGAACGGTACAAAGTAGTGTCAACAAAACCTATTATAATGGAAGTTATGGCATTAACGCAAGTTGGACTGTCTGGAACGGCAATATCAATCATAACACGATTAAACTGAACAAACTGACCGAACAACAGACTGAACTGGATTCTGCCGAAACCGCAAATAGTATTCAAGAAAAGATAGCCCAGGTTTACGTACAGATCTTATACCTCAATGAAGCCATTAAAGTGGACAAACAAAGTTATGAGGTAAGTAAAAAGAATGAAAGCCGCGGTGAAGAAATGGTAAAAGTAGGTAAGATGGCTAAGGCCGACCTGGCTCAACTCACAGCACAGACGGCTCAGGACAAATATAACATTGTCGAGGCTGAGAGTAATTTGGCCAGTTATAAACTTCAACTCAAACAATTACTGGAAATAACGGATGATCAAGAATTTGATGTCGATATACCAGAGACATCAGATGAACAGGCAAAGTCGGATATTCCCACATTGCAATCAGTTTACCAGGCTGCCCTTACTTCACGTCCTGAGATTAAAAATACCCAACTGGCTATACAAAGCAGTGATCTCAGTATTAATATAGCAAAAGCAGGACTTCTTCCTACCATAAGTCTGACCGGCGGTTTGGGAACCAGTACATCATCTTTGAGTACAACAAGTTGGGGCAGTCAGATGAAAACCAATTTCGACGGGAGTATAGGTGCGACATTAAGTATTCCTATATTCGACAACCGCAAAACAAAAACAGCTGTAAACAAGGCTAAGATAGAACGGGCCAATCAGATACTGAACTTACAAGATAAACAGAAGACTCTATATAGTACAATAGAGACGTATTGGTTGGATGCAAATACAAATCAACAGAAATTCATCGCTGCAAAGAGCAGTGTAGAAAGTCAACAAGCCAGTTATGACCTCCTCAGTGAGCAATTCCGCCTTGGACTTAAGAATATCATAGAACTGATGACGGGTAAGACAAACCTGCTCAGTGCACAGCAAAGTGAACTACAGAGTAAGTACATGACAATATTAGACTTACAACTTCTGAAATTCTATAAAGGCGAAAATATAACATTGTAAATAAGAAAATCACTAAATAATATGAAAAGAATCAGTAAAATATGGATTGGCGTTGGCGTCATCATCATTATCGCCGTCGCAGCATGGCTACTGTCAGGAAAGAAGGCAGCAAGTGCTATCACTTTTGATAAAGTAAAGGTAGAAGCTGGCAATATTCAAAATAGTGTAACAGCTACCGGTTCCATCGAACCTGTTACATCAGTTACCGTCGGTACTCAGGTTTCCGGTATCGTAAACAAATTATATGTCGACTACAACAGTGTTGTCAAGAAAGGTCAAGTGATTGCTGAACTGGATAAGACAAATCTGATGAGTGAACTGAATACGGCGAAAGCGAATCTTGCCAGTGCACAGAGTTCACTCAATTATCAGACAGCGAATTTCAACCGGTATAAGACATTATATAATAAAGGACTTGTCAGTGCAAATGATTACGAAAATGCGTTATTGACTTACCGGCAAGCTAAAGAGAGCGTTGCACAATCTAAAGAAACTTTGCGCAAGGCACAGACGAATCTCGGTTACGCTACTATTACATCACCAATAGACGGTGTTGTACTTTCCAAATCGGTGGAAGAAGGACAAACAGTGGCTGCCAGCTTCAGTACACCTACCCTGTTCACCATTGCTAAAGACCTTACCAACATGCAAGTCGTAGCCGATGTGGATGAAGCCGATATAGGTGATGTGAAAAAAGGAGAAAGAGTATCCTTCACCGTAGATGCATATCCTGATGATACTTTCGATGGAACAGTGACACAAGTCAGACAGGAAGCGACAACAACAAACAATGTCGTAACCTACGAGGTGGTAATCAGTGCACCTAATGCTGACTTAAAACTGAAACCGGGACTTACTGCGAATGTGACAATATACACAGCTGAAAAACAAGGCGTGACGACCGTAGTAAGTAAAGCGCTTCGTTTTACCCCGACAAAAGATGTAGTAAAGGGATATAAAATAGTAGACTGTGACGGCAAAAATAAATTGTGGACACTCGAGGGAAACATTCTGAAAGCCCATTCCGTACAGACAGGTCTTTCTGATGGCACGCATACAGAAATACTCGGAGGTATAGAAAGAGGGACAACTGTTATCTCTGATGTGAAAGCGTTGACAGAAACACAGACTTCTGATTCAGGAAGCGACAGTGAAAGCAGTCCTTTTGCGCCTAAGGGTCCGGGAAGCAACAAGAAGAATAATCAGCAAGCTACAACTACTAAGAAATAATATTCATTGAATTAGTTCGTTAATAAGAATAAGACAATATGTCAAACGAAAACGACAATAAGAAAGTAGTAATAGAACTACAAGACGTAAAACGTGAATTTGTAGTTGGCGACGAAACCGTTCATGCTCTGCGTGGTGTAAACTTCAGAATTTTCGAAGGAGAATTCGTCACCATCATGGGTAAGTCCGGTTCTGGAAAATCCACGCTTCTTAATCAGTTGGGATGCCTTGACACTCCATCCAGCGGTGAATTTTATCTTGACGGGGTATCAGTACGTCAGATGTCTAAGGCTCAACGCGCCGTACTGCGTAATCATAAGATTGGATTCATTTTCCAAAACTATAACTTGTTGCCGAAAACAACAAGTATAGAGAATGTGGAACTGCCTCTGATGTATAATGGCTCCGTAGGTTCTAAGGAACGTCAGGAAAAAGCCATCAATGCATTAAAAGCCGTAGGTCTAGGCGACCGTCTGTATCATAAGTCGAACCAAATGTCCGGTGGACAGATGCAACGTGTTGCCATTGCCCGTGCTCTTGTCAATGATCCTGCCGTCATACTGGCTGACGAGGCAACAGGAAACCTTGACACCCGTACATCTTTCGAGATTTTAGTATTGTTCCAAAAGTTGCATGCCGAAGGACGTACTATCATATTTGTAACTCACAACCCAGATATCGCCCACTATTCCAGTCGCAACATCATGTTGAGAGATGGTAAGGTGATCAGTGATGAGTATAACAACAACATTCTATCAGCTGAAGAGGGACTAGCTAAACTGCCCAATAATTCTGATGAATAAACAAATGAATATATGAACTATACAAATCTATTTAAGATAGCGCTCAGAGCCATATTTGCCAATAAGATGCGTTCTTTCCTGACTGCCCTTGGTATCATCATCGGTGTTGCATCGGTTATAGCGATGCTTGCAATCGGTCAGGGTTCCAAGAAGAGTATTCAGGCCAACATCGCTGAGATGGGTTCCAATATGATTATGATAAACCCAGGACAAGACATGCGTGGAGGTGTCAGGCAAGATGCTTCTTCTATGGAAACGCTGAAACTGAATGATTACCAGACTCTCAAAGATGAATGCAAATACATATCTGCGATCAGTCCTGTCGTAAACAGCAGTGGCCAGTTTATTTATGGCAACAACAACACTCCATCTTCCATATATGGTGTAAATGAAGATTATCTCACCATTCGCCAATTGTCTGTAGAAGACGGAGATATGTTTACAGATGCTGATATAAAAAGCAGTGCGAAAGTCTGTATACTGGGACAGACAGTAGTAAGCAATCTCTTTCCAGACGGCAGCGACCCTATCGGTAAGGTTGTCAGATTCAATTCTATACCTTTCCGGGTTATCGGTGTCCTGAAAAAGAAGGGATATAACACGATGGGTATGGACCAGGACGACCTCGTTCTGGCACCTTATACAGCTGTGATGAAACGAATTCTCGCACAGACATATCTTGGAAGTATCAACTGTTCCGCAATCACTGAAGAACTGACGGACAAGGCGACAGATGAGATATCAACTATCCTCAGACGCAATCACAAACTCAAGGATGCCACAGCCGACGGCAACGGTGACAGTGATGATTTCAACATCCGCTCTCAGGAAGAACTTTCATCTATGATGAACTCAACCACAGACATGATGACCATCCTACTAGGATGTGTGGCCGGTATATCCCTCATTGTAGGAGGTATCGGTATCATGAACATCATGTATGTAAGTGTCACTGAACGTACCCGTGAAATAGGTCTGCGTATGAGTGTTGGTGCCAGAGGAATTGATATTCTGAATCAGTTTCTTATCGAAGCCATTATGCTTAGTGTAACAGGCGGTATCATTGGTGTATTGCTGGGTGTAGGTTCATCGTATGCCATCAAGTTTCTGGCCCATTGGCCGATATATATTCAGCCATGGAGCATCATCATGAGTTTTGCGGTATGTACATTCACTGGTGTATTCTTCGGATGGTATCCGGCAAAAAAAGCAGCACAACTGGATCCAATAGATGCTTTGCGTTACGAGTAAAAACAAATAATTAATATAAGAAATGGAACGATTCTCAATTCATAAATATTTGAACCGAACTGACGTTGCTCAGTATTTAATTCATATAGCAATATGGATAGTATTATTCGCATCGCCTTTGATGTTTTTCAATCATGGTGAAGAACTGAACATGCTCAGATATTTAAGATTAAGTTTCGCTCCACTAGCAATATTCATTGTATTCTATATCAATTATTTCTTCCTTACGCCTAAATATTACATAAAAGGAAACAAAAAAACATATTTCATTGTCAATATCATATTTATCACTGCGATGGCCATCGGATTACATTTCTGGATGGAATATGCCCATGGATTTGACGTGCATAGCATATATAGACCACCGCATCCCAACCCCAACGATCATCCCCAGTCCATATTCTTCATTCTTAGAGATACGTTCAATCTGTTTATTGCCGCAGCCGTGGCCACCATGCTTGTATTATCTGAGCGTTGGCATAAGTCTGAGAACATATTGAAAGAATCGGAAAAAGCAAGGACAGAAGCGGAGTTGAGAAATCTTAGAAATCAGATTAATCCGCATTTTCTACTTAACACTCTGAACAACATTTACGCACTTACAGCATTTGATGCTGTCAAGGCTCAATATGCCATACAGGAATTGAGCAAAATGCTAAGACACATCCTATACGACAATCAGAAAGCGAACATTGATCTGAAGGAGGAAGCCAGGTTCCTAACCAACTATGTAAATTTAATGAAGATACGTCTTACAGACAATATCAAGGTAAATATGAATATAGACATACCGGACAACAAAAATTACAAGATTGCCCCGATGATCATCATATCGCTAATAGAAAATGCATTCAAACATGGAATCAGTCCTACCTTATCCAGTTTCATCAATATCAATATTTCAGCCAATGATGAAATGATTGTTTGTAATATAGAAAACAGCAATTTCCCGAAAGTGGATGCAGATAAGAGTGGACATGGTATCGGTCTGAAACAAGTGGAGAAAAGGCTGGAATTATCATATCACGAAAAATATGAATGGACAAAGGGTGTTAGTGAAGATAAAACAAAATATAAATCTAAAATAATTATTTATGATACTAAATTGTGCAATAATTGATGATGAGCCTTTAGCAGCCGAACTGCTTAAGAGCTATGTAGAGAAAACCCCTTTTCTGAATCTTATCGGAAGTTATAACAGTGCTATAACAGCCATTAAGGATCTGAAAGAGAATCCTGTAGATATCATTTTTCTCGATATTCAGATGCCGGAACTGAGTGGCATTGAATTTGCAAAGATTCTCCCGAAAGAAACACGTGTCATTTTTACCACAGCCTTCAATCAATATGCTATTGAGGGTTATCGCGTAAATGCTCTCGACTACCTGTTAAAACCTATAAGTTATGAGGATTTTATGAAGTCGGTAAGCAAAGCGGTGGATTACTTTTCCATTGTTCGTAAACAGGAAACTTACAAAAAAGACCGTTTTATGTTCGTCAAAAGCGATTACAAACTGATACGTGTGGCACTTGATGATATCCTTTATATAGAAGGACTGAAAGACTATGTGCGTTTCTACTTGTCAGACGGTACCAAATTGATGTCACTGATGAATATGAAAAAGTTGGAGGATTATCTCCCCTATCCTGAATTCATGCGTACGCACCGTTCGTATATAGTTCACATGAGTAAGGTTAACTCCGTTGATCATTTCCGTATCGTATTTGATGAAGAATATCTACCTATATCCGACAGTTATAAAGATAAGGTTCAGATGTATTTTGAGAAACATACGCTTGCTTAATTAATAATCAAGTAATTCAATAGGTTTACTGATAAAAGTAGTGGCTCCATTTCCGATAAGGAAATCCTTGTCTCTGAATCCCCATAAGACACTGATACAAGGCAGTCCACTATTTTTAGCAGTATTTATATCTACATCACTGTCGCCTATATATACAGCTGTTTCTTTTTCCACGTTCAATGCTTTCAGTGCTTCATACACAGTATCCGGCGCAGGTTTCTTACGTATATTCTCTTTTTCACCTATGGCCACATTTATATATTTGCCAAAGAAATGATGACATAGCTCCTGCGTGGCTGCATAGAACTTATTGCTTACTACCGCCATTCTTTTACCTCTTTGCTGCAGTTGGGCAATCGTCTCGATGATACCTGGATAAGGACAGGTAGTGTCAAGACTGTGTGCCAGGTAATGATCCCGGAACACCGCATAAGTTTCTTCAAAAAGCGGATTGTCAAGACCGTCGGGTATAGCACGTTCCATCAGCTTTTTAACACCGTTCCCAACAAACCTACGTACATCATCAGTCGTATGTTCCGGCATACCGGCCCATCTCAAGGCATAATTAGTGCTTGCTGCAAGATCTCCAAGCGTATTCAATAAGGTTCCGTCCAAATCAAATATATAAGTATTATATTCTTTCATTTTATCTTTGACTTCTGCCGATCATCGTTTTCAGTTTACGATTTAACAAATCAGCATTCAACAACTCTTCTATATTAACATGCATACGATACTGCCAATGGTTATAATTGTCAGATGGTACATTAATTCTTTCCTCTCTTACATTTTTGCTTCGCATCTCCGTATCCATGGCCATCAGATCCTGAAAAGAAAGAAGGCAAACCATTGACGGAGAATACAAGTGTCGGGCGATTATTTCCTCGGCGAGCATGGCAGAAAGATGAACAGGAGCCCTCCCCTCTTTCTGCATCATTGTTGTATAATAACGTTGAGTCTGTTCGGGATTTTCCTCCCACCATAGACGCATGGGCGACATATCATGAGTAGATATGGTAGCAACACTTCTGTATGGATATCCTCCGATATGAGAAAACTCCACACCACTTTCTTTTGGCATTGTCTGAATCTGTAACGACAGGATACGAAGACTGTCCAGTACTGATTCGACACAACTAGGCAACATACCTAGATCTTCGGCACATACGAGCATTCGTGTGTTGCCTAAAATTTTAGGCAACTTACGGAGGGCGTTCTGTCCCCAGTACGCATCATGACGACGGTAAAAGTAATTATTATACAGTCGCATAAAAGCATCTTTCTCTTCATCACTGAGCATATCAAACACAGGTTCTGTATATGCACTGATGCGGGGATGATACATCTCTTCCTGATAGGGATCAGCCACAAAAAGTACATTTGCGATTAATCTATAGAGTCCATCTCTTATCCAAATACTATTTTCATCGTTTTTCCCATCAAAGAAATTGCGCACTTGTATTTGCGTCGCATAGTCCGACTTCAATTCATAAAGATTATATGCCTTTTTAATAAGAAATTGTTCTTTTACATATTGCGCATGTATCCCGAATATCTTATCGAGTATCTTATCATTAATAAAAGGACGTGTAAAAAAGTCCTTTCGAAATTGTAATCCGAAATAACCAATCTCTTCTACAGTAAGAGGCAATGATGGTGAAAAATGTCCCAGTGTACCAAACAATGCATCTGATGGTATTTCCCATATACGGAAAAAGCCCAGAACATGGTCTATTCTGAATGCATCGAAGAAATTCTCCATATAACGGAAACGTTTCCTCCACCAAGTATATCCGTCTTCTGCAAAAGAAGTCCAGTTATAAGTAGGAAAACCCCAATTTTGTCCGTTTCGGGCAAAGGCGTCGGGAGGAGCACCAGTCTGCGAATCAAGATTAAAGAACTTCGGCGACATCCAAGTTTCCACACTGTCTCGGTTAACTCCTATCGGCAAGTCGCCTTTTATCACTATATGATGATTTCGAGCATATTCACACGCAGATTTTAACTGCATATAGAGATTATACTGCACATAATATATATAATATAAAGCATGATGTTCCGAATCACACAAATCGTCAATTATCTTTTCGCTATACACACTATATTCCCCCCAATCTGCATAATGGGCTGTATGATACCTGTCACGCAAGACACAAAAAGCAGCGTATGGTTTGAGCCACTCTTTGTTATTCTCATAGAATAATTTAAAGCCATCCGATCTAACAACAGATTCACCTCTTTCAGAATATGAAGTATGTATGTAAGAACTCTTCACTCGTTCCACCGCTTCATAATCACTATACGAAAGGGCATTGAGTTCTTGCCGTTGGCGATTGAATGAAGTAGCGAGATTTTTGTCTTTCAATTTACCTAATTGTTCCAAATCTATATAATGTGGATGCAGTGCATAGATAGAAATAGAATTGTATGGATAGGAGTCAGACCAACCATGTGTGGATGTGGTATCATTGACAGGCAGTATCTGTATAACCTTCATACCTGTCTTTACCGCCCAGTCGACCATTCTTTTTAAATCTCCGAAATCACCGACACCATACGAATATTTACTGCGAAGAGAAAAGACAGGAATAACCACACCGGCAACCTTCCATATAGTTTCCCTCACTCTCAATACTTCACCATAAAGTACAAGCACCTGTCCATCGGTGATATGGTCCACTTCGGTGGTACGGTTATCACCTTCTTCCCAAGCCACGAACGAATTATTCTTTTTATTGACTATTACATATTTATATTCTAAAGGTAATGATATCCCGTCCACATTTACAGACAACATCCATTCATATTCACCGCAATATGTCATCATTGTATATCTTGCCTGACTCCAGGAACCGATTGCCGGATGATTGCCGATGACGGCTATCGCCTCATCTTCTTTCAACTGCGGTGCCGACACTCTGAATAATATTGTCTTTCTGAAAGTAGGGATACGTTGGGCTGATACGGTTTCATCGTGTTCTCTACCCATCGTGGTAATATAGGCGTTAGAATACAAATGCAACTGCAAAGGGATTTCCCTCCACATATCGTGAAAGACGTAATCGTGTCCGGAATCAATGGAATATACACGTTTCACCAAATTCCATTCTGTACGTAATATACATCCCTCATTGTCTTCTATATGATAAGAATAGCTGATTGATTCCAAAGGATGTTGACGGTTATCCATCACAGCTGTTTCAATTGTCCAGAAACGACCATCGATAGTAGTCATCTGTAATTTTTGAGTTTTTTCTCCACCGTCATTATTAGTACTGACGAGGTTGAGAATAACACTTTCGCCCCATTGCGTATTATATTTGATATTGAATTTCAGTTTCATTTTTGTTAATATATAACTTAATCAACGCAAAGGTAATAAAAATATCGTATTTCGTTTCTCTGTTTTCAAAAATTGATGTATCTTTGCGCGAAATTTTAAAGGACATTTCAAATGAAACCTATTAATTCTAAGCGTTATCTATTGTCAGCAGGTGCTTGTTTGCTGATAATAATAGGAGTAATTTACTATTATTTTTTCTCATCTTTTTCAATAAAAAGTGAAACGAAGTACATCTACATTGACAATGATGACAATATTGATTCCGTCTATACAAAACTGGAGCCAATAGCTGCCGGTCATGCGATGAAAGGTTTTAGAACCCTCGTACGCCACAGTTCTTATAGCCAGCACATCCGTAGCGGAAGGTATGCTATCAGACCGGGCGAAGGAGCCTTCAAGATATTCCGCCATCTGAAGAACGGATTACAGACATCCGTCAATCTCACCGTTCCGTCTGTCAGGACCGTTGACGACTTAGCCGGCGCATTATCAAAAAAGTTAATGCTCGACAGTACAACAATAGACAATGCTCTTAAGGACGAGGCTCACTGCCAAAAATACGGTTACGACACAACCACCATAGCATGTCTGTTTATTCCAAACACCTATGATATTTACTGGAATGTGACACTTGACAAACTGTTTGCGAGGATGCAGAAAGAGAATAAGAAATTCTGGAATTTTGAACGTACGGAAAAAGCCAAGCAAATGGGATTCACCCCTAATCAGGTAATAACACTGGCCAGTATCGTCGATGAAGAGACTGCCAATGACACAGAAAAGCCTATGATAGCAGGTATGTATTATAACCGTTACAAAGCTGGTATGCCTCTGCAGGCCGACCCTACCATCAAGTTCGCCCTGAAAAGATTTGAACTCAAACGAATCTACAATAATCTGCTATTCGTAAAGAGCCCATACAATACATATAAGAATATCGGACTTCCTCCCGGACCTATCCGTGTTCCGAGTGTAGCAGGCATAGATGCCGTACTGAATCATGTACACCATGATTATTTATATATGTGCGCTAAAGAAGACTTCAGCGGTACCCATAACTTTGCACGTACTTATGAGGAGCACATGCAGAATGCGCACAAATACAGTAAAGCATTGAATGAGAGAGGTATCAAATAAACAAAATAAAGGCTTATAAAAAACGAAATGTCCTCTCTTCACAGAGCGGACATTTCTATCTCAATAGGTATTAGCTTTTTTAAGGTAAAAAGATTGTATTCAGGATAACGTTGGCAAAGGTACACGCTTTTTTACACCCTTGCAAATATTTTTTTATGTTAGAAAACATATTTTTATATTTTCCTTAAAATTTTATCTTAATATATCCAAGTATTGACAAAAAAACTAGTAACTTTGCCCGTTGAAAACAATAACGTATAATATGGTTGAGAAGAATGAAACTAATAACGAAGAGAAGAAAAGTCTTAGCTTCGTGGAGCAATTTGTAGAAGAAGACCTTGCCGCAGGTAAAAATGGCGGCAGAATACAAACACGATTTCCACCGGAACCAAACGGATATATTCACATTGGTCATGCCAAAGCCATCTGTATGGACTTCGGTGTAGCCAATAAATATAATGGTATATGCAATCTTCGTTTTGATGACACGAATCCATCCAAGGAAGACACGGAATACGTAGATTCTATCCTTCATGACATCAAATGGTTGGGATTTAATTGGGGAAATGTATATTACGCCTCCGACTATTTCCAGCAACTATGGGACTTTGCCTTATGGATGATAAAACAGGGTCGCGCATATATAGACGAACAAACATCCGAGCAGATAGCTGAACAGAAAGGAACACCTACCGAACCAGGTAAGGCCAGTCCTTACCGTGACCGTCCTATTGAGGAAAATCTGGCATTGTTTGAAAAGATGAACACTCCGGATGTGGAAGAAGGTTCAATGGTACTACGTGCTAAAATAGACATGGCTAATGCCAACATGCACTTCCGTGATCCTATCATGTACCGTATCATACATACGCCGCATCATCGTACCGGAACGAAATGGAATGCATATCCCATGTATGACTTTGCTCACGGTCAGAGCGACTTTTTCGAAGGTGTGACCCATTCTATCTGTACCCTTGAATTTGTACCTCACCGTCCTCTGTATGATTATTACATAGACCTGCTGAAGGAATATAAAGGTGAGACGACTGACATACACGACAACCGTCCAAGACAGATTGAATTCAATCGTCTGAACATCACATACACGGTAATGAGTAAGCGCAAGTTGCACACATTGGTCGACGAGCATCTTGTTGCCGGATGGGACGATCCCCGCATGCCGACAATCTGTGGAATGCGCCGTCGTGGTTATTCTGCACAGAGTATTCGCAATTTTATCAATAGCATCGGATACACTAAATTTGATGCCTTGAATGACTATGCCTTGTTAGAATCAGCCGTTCGAGATGACCTTAATGCAAAATCATGTCGTGTATCAGCTGTACTGAATCCTGTAAAATTAGTCATTACCAATTATCCGGAAGATAAATCGGAAGAAATGGAAGCCATCAACAATCCGGAGAACGAAGCAGATGGAAGTCACACGATTACCTTCGCGCGTGAATTGTGGATTGAACGTGAAGATTTTATGGAAGACGCTCCCAGCAAATTCTTTAGAATGACACCAGGCAAAGAAGTTCGTCTAAAAAATGCATATATTATAAAGTGTACAGGTTGTACCAAGGATGAAAAAGGGAATATTACTGAGATTCAAGCCGAATACGACCCTGACAGCCGTAGCGGAATGGAAGGTGCTAACCGCAAAGTAAAAGGAACGCTCCATTGGGTTGCAGTCAACCACTGCCTGCCGGCTGAAGTACGTATCTACGACCGTCTGTTCAATGTGGAAAATCCCGGAGCAGACGAAAGAGACTTCCGAGAACTGCTGAATCAGGATTCTCTTAAAGTTTTGACAAACTGTTACGTAGAAAATTATCTCGCAGAAAAGAAACCGGGTGAATTCTTACAGTTCCAGCGTATTGGCTATTTCACACCGGATCTTGACTCCACACCAGACAAGTTGATATTCAACCGTACGGTAAGTTTAAAAGACACTTGGAAGAAAATCAATAAATGATAAAAACGAATGACGGTTATCTGGACAGTAATGAGTTCAGAGAAATATTACGAAAATATGAAGAATCTGTCAAATCCGGTCGTCCGCTCTTTATGGAAGCGGATGATCTGACTGACATTGCGCAATATTATTCCATGCTCGGTGATTGGAATCAAGCTAGCGATACCGTTGATTATGCCATTAGCATCCATCCTGGTTCGGTACCTCCTATAGCATTCAAGGCACGCATGATACTTCTAAGAGACAACGATCCTAAGAAAGCGGAAAAGATAGCTGATACGATAGATGACAAGAATGATCTGGACTACTATTATATCAAAGCAGAGATTCTTCTCGCACAGGATAAGGTGGAAGAAGCTGACGAATACCTACTTGATTGTCTTGACCATATAGAACAGATGGATTACGAGGATTTTGTATTCGATGTAGCCAATATGTATGAGGATTATGAGCAATTTGACAAAATACGGGAATGGTTGTCTAAGTCTAAAACAGATATTAAGTCTATCGAGTATAAGGAACTGATGGCACGTACACTTTTACAGACAGGTAATTTTGAGGAAAGCAAGACCATCTTCAATGAACTGATAGACCACGACCCCTATTCGGCCAAGTATTGGAAAGCGTTATCGCTCGCCCAACAGCTCAATGGAGAACTGAAAGACTCTATTATCAGTACCGAATATGCGATAGCTATTGATCCGACCGACTCCGATGCCATTCGAACCAAGGCTGAAGGACTGTTCAAACTTGACAATTACGAAGAGGCGATAAAATATTATCAACGTTTTGTAGACCTATGTCCACTAGACGATTCAGGAGAAATGATGATCGGAATATGTTCTTTTAATCTTCAGAAATACAAAGATGCCATAACGCACCTCAAAAAGGCAGAACAACTGACAGAAGCCGGGTCAACCAATATGATCCAGATATATCAGGAACTTGCATTTTCTCTTAATGAGTGTGGGCAACACGAAGAAGCGATATCATACATAGATAAAATGGATGATTGGGATTGCGATCACATAGAGATGCAAGTACTAAAAGGTCATTTCCTGTTGACACAAGATAAGTTGGATGACGCTCTGAACGTATTTAAGAAAGCCATTATCGATTCCGGTTCATCCCCCGATGTTATCCTTCATATTGCTGTGTCGGTACTCGACAACAGATTCATGAAGAAAGCCTATGACATATTAAAGATGTTATTCAACATAGGTGGTCCAAGGTGGAAGAAGGGATATTCACACATGGCTCTCTGTTGCAAAGAATTAGGTATGAATAAAGAATTTTTGGAATACTTGAAAATAGCGACAGAAAAGAATCCTGATGAAGCGAAAGATGTTCTTGGTGATTTGTTTCCCGAGAATACAGAACCCAAAGACTATTATAATTACATGTATAACAAATTAAACTCCGAAAATAAATGAACTGGCTATCCGGTCTACTTGGAAATCTGAATTATGGAACTATTCTATTCCTGATGTTACTCGAAAGTACTGTCATTCCAGTTCCATCCGAACTCGTCGTTGCTCCTGCCGCATATCATGCCGCAGGCGGTAACCTGAATGTTTTTCTTGTAGTCTTATTTGCTACCATTGGTGCAGACCTTGGTGCGACAATCAATTACACTGTATCTTATTATCTTGGACGACCGATCATATATCGTTTTGCCAACAGTAAATGGGGACGCGCTTGCATGTTAAATCAAAAGAAAGTGGAAAAGAGTGAAAAGTTTTTCGACAAGCATGGTATTACAGCTACTCTGACAGGCCGTCTCATTCCCGGCATTCGTCATTTGATTTCCATTCCTGCCGGACTGGCAAAAATGCACTTCTGGAAATTTATATTGTATACCACTATCGGTGCCGGTGCCTGGCACTCTATTCTGGCCACACTGGGATGGTACCTTCACTCTGTGGTTCCCGAAGAACAATTGGATGACAAGATAAGTGAATATGCTGAATACATCAAAGGTTTTATTATTCTTTTAGTAGCCATTGTACTCGGATACTATATGGTGAAATTCCTTGTAAAGAGATACAAACAATATCATTCATAGAAATAACAATAAAGCCTCGCTATAATGCGAGGCTTTATTGTTATTTTGTCTGATGATTGATACATATACCAAGTTTATACCATTCGTATAATCTATGTATACCTTCATCTATCTCAACCTTATGATGCCAACCCAGATTGTGCAATTTGGTAACATCGATAAGTTTTCTCGGTGTTCCGTCTGGTTTTGTACTGTCCCATCTCAGTTCGCCTTTGAAGTCAATCTCTTTCATTATCTTCTCAGCCACTTCCTTAATCGTAAGTTCTTTTCCAGTACCTACATTGATATGGCAGTTACGAATCTCCTTATCACCTTCCTGATAAGTGTCTTTGAAATCGACATTCAGCAATACATGCACACTCGCGTCTGCCATTTCCTCGCTCCACAAAAATTCGCGCAAGGGTTTTCCTGTTCCCCAAAGTGTTACGGCATCTGCAGCGATACCAAACTTAGCCAGTTCTGCTATTATCTCCTGATCCGTATTATTACCGTCTACACCTTCTACAGGACGTAAATTAATATCCTTCCGCACAGCATCCCAATTTCCCTCATTAAGACATTTTGCCAAGTAGATCTTACGAATCATGGCTGGCAGCACATGACTGTTCTCCAGATGGAAATTATCATTCGGACCATATAGATTGGTAGGCATCACGGCTATATAGTTACAGCCATATTGCAAATCGAAACTCTCGCACATCTTAAGACCGGCAATCTTAGCTATAGCATAAGGTTCGTTTGTATACTCCAGTTCCGATGTCAGCAGGGCATCTTCTTTCATGGGTTGATGAGCCATGCGGGGGTAAATACAAGTGCTGCCCAAAAACAGTAGTTTTTTCACACCGTGACGGAAACTTTCACCTATCACATTCTGTTGTATCTGTAAATTCTGATAGATGAAATCGGCACGGAAATGCAAGTTGGCCATGATACCACCTACATGTGCAGCCGCCAAGACCACGGCTTCCGGTTGCTCTTCATCAAAGAATTTCTTTACAGCGACAGGGTCCAGTAAATCCAATTCTTGATGACCACGACCTACCAGGTTGTTATAACCCCGTTGTTTCAAATTATTCCATATAGCCGAACCCACTAATCCATGATGCCCTGCTACAAAAATCTTTGTATTTTTTTCTAATGCCATTATATATAGAAATTTTAGGCGGACAATAATGTCCGCCTTTCACTTTCAAATTTATTATTCAGGTAATTGAGCTTTCATATACAGTTTCTTGACAAACTTCATATCATGTTCTACCATAATCTTTACCAGTTCAGGGAACGCTGTCTTCGTAGGATTCCAGCCAAGCGTTGTTCTTGCCTTTGTCGGATCTCCAAGCAACTGTTCCACTTCACATGGACGGAAATATTTACGGTCTACCTCAACCACTGTTTTTCCCGACTTCACATCAATACCTTTCTCATCAGCACCTTTTCCCTCCCAACGAAGTTCCATGCCGGCTTCCTTAAAAGCGAGTGTACAGAATTCTCTTACCGTATGCATCTCGCCTGTTGCGATAACGAAATCATCAGGTTTCGGTTGTTGCAGAATCAGCCACATACATTCCACATAATCCTTGGCATATCCCCAGTCACGACGGGCATCCATATTACCTAGATACAACTTATCCTGATATCCCTGAGCTATACGGCAAGCAGCCAGTGTGATCTTACGGGTAACGAAGTTTTCACCTCTTCGCTCACTTTCATGATTGAACAGGATTCCGTTACAGCAATACATGTCATAACTCTCACGATAATTCTTCATGATCCAGAATCCATACAATTTTGCGACCGAATACGGACTGCGCGGATAGAACGGAGTCGTCTCCTTTTGTGGAACTTCCTGTACCTTACCGAAAAGTTCAGATGTCGAAGCCTGATAGATATGGCACGTCTTTTCCAGTCCACAAATACGTACAGCCTCCAACAGTCGTAATACTCCGACTGCATCAGCCTCAGCACTATATTCAGGAACATCGAAAGAAACCTTTACGTGACTTTGAGCAGCTAAATTATATATTTCAGAAGGTTTTATTTCACTGATAATTCTGACAAGAGATGATGAATCTGTCATATCTGCCCAGTGCAGATTGACAAGACGTGTCTTTTTCATATCCCTTACCCATTCGTCCAGATATAAATGTTCTATACGGCCTGTGTTAAAGGAAGAAGACCGACGTAATGTACCATGTACCTCATAACCTTTTTCTATCAGAAATTCAGCCAGATATGAACCATCCTGACCGGTAATTCCCGTTATTAGTGCAACTTTTTTATCCATATTATTTTAAATTACAAATAGTCAATATCGTTAATTGTCATTTATTTGTTTTCTGAGAATTGTTTTATTCTCTGTTCATCAGACATTTTACAAATAAGTAAAGTGTTATCTTTCTCAGCCACTATATATCCATCAAGTCCTTGTATCACGACTCTCTTTTCCTGAGTGGTATGCACAACACAGTTGCGCGTCTCATAAAGAGAGATGTTATTCCCGATACAACCGTTGCCATATAAGTCTTTTGATGTCAGGTTAAGCAAGGAACCCCATGTACCCAAATCGCTCCATCCAAAATCTGAAGGACAGACAAAAATTTCCTCCGCTTTCTCCATGATTGCATAATCCACAGAAATACTATCACATTCCGGGAATCTTCTGTCTATCTCATCCTGCTCTTTATCAGTACCATATATAGGTAACATCTGCTCAAATATCTTCGACATAGCTGGCTGATATACACGGAACGCGTTGACGATTGTACTTACTTTCCATACAAAGATGCCGGCATTCCAAAAATAGTTTGACTTTTTGACATATTGCTGTGCCGTCTCTAAATCCGGTTTTTCGCGGAATGAGAACACTCTATATATCTCTTTGTTTCTCAATGAACTGGAAGTAAGGTCTGCCTGAATATATCCGTAACCTGTCTCGGGACGGAACGGACGCATACCAAGTGTTACAATTGAATCTGTCTCTGCTGTAAATTTCAAACAATCAGAAACTACACGTCTGAACTCTACGGGATTGGTAACGATATGATCACTCGGTGTTACCACAACATTGGCCTTAGGATCGATTGCCTTAATTCTCCAACTGACATAACAAATGCAAGGTGCAGTATTTCTCCTACAAGGTTCACATAATATATTATTGACAGGTATCTCTGGTAATTGCTCTTTTACTATATCAATATATTTTTTATTTGTGACTACCCATATTTTGTCCTTATCACATACACTCTCAAACCTGTCTGCCGTAAGCTGTAACAAGGTTCGCCCACATCCCAGCACGTCAATAAACTGCTTTGGATGTTCTTCTGTACTCATAGGCCAGAAACGACTTCCTACACCGCCGGCCATTATAACAACGTGATTATTTATTCGGGTCATAACTTCTTAATCTCTTTGAATAGTAAGTGGCAAAGTTATAAAAAAATAATTGTAATGATGTATAAATTAATAAAAAAATCGCCAAACACATCATTTAATTGATGTGTCTGACGATTATTATAGATGAAACACGGCTTTGCAACCGTCGTGTTTGCTTATTATTTGCAGTACATATTTACGATAGCCTCATAAAGTTCCTGTTTACCACTGGTCTGTTTTGGTTCACCTGCCTTCTTAGCATAAGCTACAAGTTCTTCAAGACTCATCTTGCCTTCTTCAAACTTCTTACCTTCTCCTGCATCGAATGAAGCATAACGCTCTTTGACCATTTTCTGGATAGGAGAATTCTCGAGCAGATCAGCAGCATTCTCTAATGCGCGGGCCATAGCATCCATACCACTGATATGAGCGATGAAGATATCTTCAGGATCCGTAGAGTTACGACGAAGTTTAGCATCGAAGTTACTACCACCGTTGCCAAGACCACCGTTGCGGATAATCTGCATCATAGCCTGAATCAACTCCCAGTTGTCGATAGGGAACTGGTCTGTATCCCAACCATTCTGATAGTCACCACGGTTAGCATCGATACTTCCGAGCATACCGTTATCAACAGCGACTGCCAGTTCGTGTTCGAATGTGTGATGAGCCAATGTAGCATGGTTAACCTCGATATTTACCTTAAAGTCTTTATCCAGACCGTTCGCTTTCAAGAAACCGATGACAGTTTCTGTATCAACATCATACTGATGTTTAGATGGCTCCATTGGTTTTGGTTCGATAAGGAATGTACCTTTGAATCCATTGGCACGTGCATAATCGCGCGCTGCTGTCAACATCTTAGCCAGATGATCTTTCTCACGCTGCATCTGTGTATTCAGCAGACTCATGTAACCTTCACGTCCGCCCCAGAATACGTAGTTGGTACCACCCAGTTTGATAGTAGCATCGATAGCGTTCTTAATCTGAACAGCTGCACGGGCCACTACGTTGAAATCAGGATTTGTAGCAGCACCGTTCATATAGCGTTTGTGACCGAATACGTTAGCTGTACCCCATAGCAACTTGATGTCTGTACCTTTCATTTTCTCCAGAGCATAGTCAGTAATAGCCTTCATATTAGCCTCATACTTTGCGATGTCATCATCCGGGTCTACCAGGTCAGCATCGTGGAAACAGAAGTATTTGATACCTAACTTCTCCATGATTTCGAAACCGGCATCCATCTTATCCTTTGCACGCTGTACTGCATCTGTAGCTGCATCCCATGCATAAGTGCGTGTACCGCCACCAAACTGGTCACCACTGGCTGCGCCCAGTGTATGCCACCAAGCCATTGCGAACTTCAACCAGTCCTCCATTTTTTTACCCATAATTACCTTATTGGCATCATAGTAATGATATGCCATAGGGTTTTTACTTTCTTTACCTTCAAATTTGATTTTTCCTACTTGTGGAAAATACTCTTTAGCCATAGTTTTAAAATTTAAATTATATTATTAACATTTCTGTCTTTCACTTATTTTATCGCCTGCTGCAGTCTTTCTTTCCATTCTGCATAAGCGTGCAAATATTCTGTACGGTGTTTCTCGTCCGGTTCTATCACCTGCAATTTCTCCAATGTGGCAAAAGCCTCATCATGATCCTTGTATATACCGGCACCGATACCGGCACCTTTGGCAGCACCTACACTACCGTCTGTGTCATACAGTTCGATTGTCGCGCCCGATACGCCTGCCAGTGTATCTCTGAACATATCGCTCAGGAACATATTAGCCTTACCTGCATGTATCTTATGGATATCCATGCCCATTTGTTGCATAATTTCCATACCGTAACAGAAGCTGAATACGATACCTTCCTGAGCAGCTCTCATCAGATGAGCCTTACTGTGTTTATTGAAGTTGATACCATGCAGAGAGCAACCGATTTCTCTATTTTCGAGCACTCGTTCAGCACCATTTCCGAATGGTATGGCAACCACACCGTCAGAACCGATTGGCACATCAGCTATCATTTTGTTCATATCAGCATAACTGATACCTTCGGGAGCTACGTTTCTACGAATCCAAGCATTCAGAATACCGGTTCCGTTGATACACAGCAGTACGCCGAGGCGAGTCTGTTCTTTGCTGTAATTTACATGTGCAAAGGTATTTACGCGACTTTTCTTATCGTAATTGACTTCGCCGAGCACGCCGTAAACCACGCCGGATGTTCCTGCAGTGGAAGCGATCTCTCCCGGGTTAAACACATTCAGAGACACAGCGTTGTTTGGCTGATCGCCTGCACGGTAAGAAATAGGAGTACCCTCTTTCAGTCCCAGTTCTTTTGCAGCAGCAGCCGACACTTCGCTCTGTACGCTGAAGGTATCCACGATGTTGGGAACAAGAGCATTGTCGAAGCCGAAATACTTCATCAGGAAGTCAGCCACCTTACCCTCTTTGAAGTCCCAGAACATACCTTCTGAAAGACCACCGATTGTCGTATTTATTTCACCACTCATCCTCATGGCGATATAGTCACCCGGAAGCATGAATTTATCGATTTTGGCAAACAGCTCTGGTTCATTCTCCTTCACCCACGCCAGTTTTGCAGCAGTAAAGTTACCTGGAGAGTTAAGCAAATGTTGTAAGCACAATTCCTGTCCGGCCTCTAGGAAAGCCTTTTCACCATACGGTACGGCACGCGAGTCGCACCATATTATAGACGGGCGCAGAACATTCTGGTTTTTGTCAACGCATACCAGACCATGCATCTGATATGAAATACCGACAGCTACGATATTCTCACCCTTGGCGCCGGTTTCCGCCATACATTTCTGCAGAGCCAACTTGAAGTTAGTCCACCACATCTGCGGATCCTGTTCTGCCCATCCTGCCTTGACGGCAATAATAGGAGCTTCGCTCTCAGGAAAGAAAGCCGATGCTTCACATTTACCTGTATCCGCATTCACAAGAGATGCTTTGACAGACGAACTGCCCACATCTATACCTAATAAAAGTCTATTATTCATATTATATAAATTCAAAATTCTAATTAAAATACGAACAGCATATCATTTCCCCTAAAATTTTTCATCAGTACGATTTTCTTTGTTCTTCACTGCAAACATACACAAAAATGGATGCAAATGTGCAATAAAAGGCGAAAACAAACTTTTTTTTTAGAAAATCCACATTTTTTTCACATTTGTATTGTTTGTATTATTAATTTTTTCTTATCTTTGCCGTTAGAAGTTACGAAGATAAGATTAAACCTTATTTATTAACACTTGATTTGTAAGATGAAAAAGAAAATATTAATCCTAGACGACAAAGAGACGATAGCCAAAGTGCTCTCAATCTATTTGATGAGCGACTACGATGTTATTTGGCTACCCGATGGTCTCCAGGGGGTAAAATGGCTTCAGGCAGGCAACACTCCCGACCTTATTATATCAGATATCCGCATGCCTGGAATGCGTGGAGATGATTTTCTGGAATGGATTAAGCAGAACGAGTTGTTCCGCCACATTCCCGTTATCATGCTTAGTAGCGAAGATAGCACCAGCGAACGTATCCGCTTGCTTGAAATAGGTGCAGAAGACTACATCGTGAAGCCTTTCAATCCTATTGAACTGAAGATACGAGTCAAGAAGATTATTCAGTAAACCTATTCATTATGATTGGTATTGTTTATTTAGGAAATAATCCCAAAACGCAGGAACGTCTAAAATACATTCCCGGGCATACTGTTCAACTTACATCCACATACAAGGATGCAGCGGCTGTATGCACTACCAGTCATTCCGATGAACATTTCATCTTATTTTACGAGCGCAGCGTACGCAACGAAGACATTACCGCTATCACCTATCTTCGAAAGAAATTCGGAAATGTATATATCATTCTTCTTACCGGTCCGCTGAAGACCCAGGATCGTCTGATGTACCAGAAATGCGGTATTAACGACACATTGGATATCGATGCCACGATTACCGAACTGAATAAGAAGATTACGTTCATATCCGACAGAGAGGAGATATTGTTTAAAGAACAGGCTCTGAAAAACAGGATTTTACGTTTTCGTATACCGATGTGGAAACGTTCTTTCGATGTCTGTTTTTCGCTTTTGGCTATTATCATTCTCTCCCCTATCCTGCTTCTTACCATTATTGCGATCAAGATAGAGAGTAAAGGTCCTATCATGTTCAAGTCAAAACGTGTCGGTACCAACTATAAAGTATTCGATTTCCTGAAGTTCCGCAGCATGTACACAGATGCCGATAAGCGTCTTCGTGAGTTGAAGAAGAACAATCAGTATGCATCCAGTTCGGAGACGGAACCTGCACCCGCTGCGACGCCGTCTGTTCCTGAAGCTGACAAAGTACCGATGGATAGCGGCATACCTGCCGACCTGATGATCAGTGATGATGAAGTGATGCTGGTAGGAGATGATTTCGTTATCTCCGAAGATGTATTCAACAAGCAGAAGAACGACGACATCACCAATGCTTTCGTCAAGATAGAGAACGACCCCCGTGTGACGAAGGTCGGTCGCATTATACGCAAATTCAGTATTGATGAACTGCCGCAGCTTTTCAATATTCTTCGGGGCGATATGTCTATTGTGGGCAATCGTCCGTTACCTCTTTATGAAGCGGAGAAGCTCACAGCCGACGAATACATCGACCGTTTCATCGCTCCAGCCGGACTTACCGGTCTTTGGCAGGTAGAGCGTCGCGGTATGGGCGGTAAGATGTCAGCCGAAGAACGCAAACAATTAGATATCACTTATGGGCGGACATACAATTTCGCCCTTGATATGAAAATCATATTCAAGACACTAACAGCGTTTATCCAAAAGGATGACGTATAAACTATACATTATTAAATACCGAACATGAAAAAACAACTCTTTATAACCCTCTTGATATCCTGTGCCACGACCGGCATTGTCTCAGCACAATCGTACAACGACAGTGGCATCAGTGCAGGCTTCTTCGATTCGAGTAATGGGACTGGCAACATCAATTTTACCAATTTTCATTTACCACCATTGGCGGTATTGTTTGAAAACGCCAAACAGAATCCTCAGATTTTGTCGTTGGCAAAGGCGGAAGAACTGGCAAGAGCAGAAGTATTGAAACAAAAAAAACATATATTCACCTACATTAGCGGTCATGCCAGTTATAGTTATGGTATGACAGATATGTGGGGTAACAACTCCACCACATACAATCCTGTTGTTTACCAATATCAAGGCAGTAAACAAGCTTATTGGAATGTCGGTGCGAGTCTAAGCATACCAGTCGAAGATATTTTAGATCTCGGGCAGGCTGTAAAACGCAAAAGACTGGCAGCAGAACAGGCAGAATATAATAAGGACATTATGTTCGACCAACTTAAATTACAGATAGCAACATTATATATTAAAATTACGAATGACCTTGTTGCCTTAAAATCTGCAAGTGAAAGCGCAGCTGCTTCACAAGGAGCAGGAGCATTAAATCAGGAAGACTTTCATAATGGCAATATGGACATTGCAGGTTTCGCACAAACTAAAGAAAGAGAAGCAAGTGCAGTATCTCAATATCAAACTATGCAGACATCAATAACCACAGATATTATCACGCTAGAAATTCTCACACATACACCTATTATAACCAATTCCACCACCGATGTAACACTTGAAAGTTATAAAGACAAAGATACGAGAGACTTACAGAAGAAGCAGGCCGCTGAAGAGAAAAAAGAACTGAATCAGCGAATCAAAGACGACAAAAAAGCGGAACAAGCCATTGAAGCGAAAGAGAAAAAGGCTGCAGAGAAAACTTTGAAAGATAATAAAAAGAACGCTAAAAAATAAAGAATATGGATGTATTTAGATATGTAATCAGATTACTTTACCGCATTCGCTGGTATTTGGTAATTTTGCCATTGATTGCCCTGATCATTGCGTGGTTTTCGACACGCGATATGGATCGACAATATGATGTGTCTAGCACTGTATATACTGGTATGATTACAGGTTATAATATTGAAGGTGGCTCGGGCATTACAGGTGGAGATCCACAAGCTAACATCAATAATCTGATGTTGATTATTACGACCAACAGTACACTGCAGGAAGTATCTCTTCGTCTGTTCGGTCGTTGTATGATGTATGGTGACCCGAACAAAGATAACAATTACATCAGTGCGCAGCATTTCCGTGAACTCAATGCGACTGTTCCTGCAGAAGTCAAGGCATTGATTAACCATAATAGTGAAGCTGCAACTTATGCGAATCTCAAGGCTTACGAGAAGCCTGCAACCGACAATTATCTATACGGTCTGTTAAATTATCATCCGTGGTTCGGCATTAACAACATATCAGCCAAGCTCAAAGTTACGCAACTAAATAGTAGTGACATTATTAATATTGGCTATACTGCGAATGATGCCGGTATAGCATATAATACTGTGGATATTCTGAATGATGCCTTCACTAAACAATATCAGGATATTCGATTTGGTGAGACCAACAAGGTAATCAAATTTTTCGAACGCGAAGTTGCACGTCTGTATAAAATATTATGCGGAGCTGAAGATGAACTGATTAAATACAATGTTGATAAACGTATTATCAATTACGGTGAACAGACAAAGGTTGTAGCAGGACTGGATGCGACACAGCAAACATCTGATAATCAGCAATTGATGGACTATACGACAACTAAAACTTTGATGGATTATTTGGAACGCCAATTGGGAAATCGTGCAAAGATTATTCGTTCCAACAGACAGTTTACCGACAAAGTCAACGAGATTTCCAAGCTTCAGTCACGTATTTCCAATCTTCGCCTGATGAGCAGTGAGGGCGGCAGTAACAATGCCGATGCGCAGGAAGAATTAGCAAAAGCCCAAAAGCAACTTCAGAATACAACGACGAGTGTAAAAGGATTAACCAAAGACATAGAATCTTCTTCCTATAGTACCCAAACAGGTGTAAAAGCCAATACAATGATTGATAAATGGCTTGAACAGGTACTTCTCCTTGAGAAGACAAAAGCAGAAATGTCCGCTCAGGATATCATGCGCCATAATATCGATAAACAGTTCCTTTATTTTGCACCTATCGGCGCAACTTTGGCACGTAAAGACCGCCATATCGGATTCGTAGAAGGCAACTATATGGCCATGCTGAATGCACTCAATGCAGCCCGTCTGCGCCAGCGTAACCTTCAGATGACCACGGCTACCCTGCGTGTTCTCAATCCACCATTGTTCCCGCTCAATGCGGAGCCGACCAACCGTATGATGATTTTGTTATCAGCATATCTGCTTACATTCCTATTGGTAACTATATACTTCTTCATCATCGAGATTCTCGACCGTACACTGCGAGACCGTATGCGATCGGAACGTATCACCAAGATACCAGTGATGGGATGTTTCCCGAAAGAGAGTAATCTCCGTTATCGTAGGTTCAACAAGACCATCAGCGACATGGCGATGCGTCATCTCAGTAAGACTATTCTCCCCAATTTTAAGACAGGGCAGCAGAATGTCATCAATCTGCTTTCTACAGATGCCGGTAATGGGAAAAGCTATCTGGCATCCGAACTGGAGAATTATTGGATATCAATAGGCTTACAGGTCCGTCGTCTCACTTACGATGAGGATTTCCTTGCCGAAGACAGTAGATATATCATGGCGAAAGACATCAAAGATCTCTGTCCGGATATCCTTGAGAATGAGATAGCAATTGTGGAATATCCTAACCTTAACGACCATTCTATTTCATCTGCGTTATTAAATATGGGTACGGTCAACCTAGTTGTTACCCGCGCCAACCGTACATGGAAAGATGTGGACCAGAAAGCGTTGAAAGAGATTGAATCACAACTTACAAATAAGAATTCACTCTTTATGTATCTGACCGAAGCGAGCCGTTATGCAGTCGAAGAATTCGTTGGTCAGTTACCGCCTTATTCACGACTGAACAACTTTGTTTACCGTCTATCTCAAATGGGATTGACAGCTACAGAAAATAGTCACTCATTATAGAAAAGAGCATGAATCATATACAAGCCAACGGAATAACAGGATATATGAAGGAAAACGGAGGAAGAGCAATTGTGCTCTTTCTCCTTTTCTTACTTGCCATATATGAGTTATTGACCAGTGGATTGAATAATTTTGCTATCGTTTGTGCTTTGCCATTGATAGCATTGGCTGTATATATTGGTTTCAAATACAAAATGTTTATTTTTTGGTTTCTGTTCGTTTTCAACTATTTCGTTATGTTCTTTTCCAAGATGGGGTATTTAAACATACAAGCATCCTTGCCTAATGAGCTAATGGAATTATTACTGATTTTTATTGCCATCATAGATTACAGTGATTTTAAAGGTAAAAATTTAAATAACCTTATGCTTTTAGCCTTGGTAATATGGGTGGGATTTTGCACCTTGGAAGTATTAAATGACACTTGCGACATAGGTATCAATATCAATGCATGGTATAAAGGTGCACGACTCATGGCTTTCCAACTGTTATATGCATTTATCGTATGCTCATTATATATCAACTCACCCAAACGATTAAAACAATTCTTGTATGCATGGGCTATTTTATCTTTTTTTGCCGTCTATTGGGCATGGAAACAAAAAACATTCGGATTTAATGCCGCTGAAAATAATTGGTTATATGCTCAGGGACATATCAGACAGCATTTCGTAAATGGCATTATGAGATACTTTTCGGTATTTAATGATGCGGCAGTCTTTGGTTGTCACATGGCTGCTGCTTCAGTTGCCTTTTACATCATTAGTATCACATCCAAACTTAAAAGGGATAAAATATTTTTCCTCATCTCAGGAGTTGCCTGTACATGGGCGATGTTTACATCTGGTACGAGAACAGCCATTTTTTGTATGATAGTTGGATTTATACTATATATCTTTTTATCCAAATCCGTCAAAATTGCAGTGCCTGTTACTATAATATTTGGACTTTTTATCTGTATGCTTGCATTTACCAAGATTGGTCAAGGGAACAATCAGATAAGAAGAATGCGAACAGCCTTCGATAAAAATGATGCATCTGCAAGTGTCCGTGATGTCAATAAGGAATCAATGAAAAAGTATGTACGGGATGCGCCATGGGGTATGGGTATTGGACTATTTACAAATGACATTCCTGCTTTTAACAAATATAAAATACTATCAGAAACGCCACCTGATTCTGAATACGTTTTTATTTGGGTTCACACTGGAGTTATAGGTATTACAGTATTCATTATCACAACGATCTTAATGCTTTTCGGAGCATGTTGGGTTGTATTGTTCCGCATCAAGAACCGATCTCTTTGTGGAATTGGGGCTGCTTTCTGCTGTGCCTTCGTCTCCATTCATTTAGGCGGCTATGGTAATCAGATATTAATGCAGTTCCCCAATGTGATTATTTTCTATGGAGGATTAAGTCTTGTCTACATATTACCACTCATAGAGAAAGACTATCAAGCACTTGAAAATAATCAATTGAAACTACAAGCAGAAAGAAAAGAAGCAAAACTAAAAAAGAAGCGTGAATCCAGAGTATGACATATCCATCATTACAGTCAATTATAATGGTTTGAAAGATACATGCGAACTGATTGACTCCATCCCTTTTGATGAATACTCATTAGAAGTGATCGTGGTGGATAATGCATCAAAAGAAAACGAAGCTTCTACTATACAAGCGAGATATCCAAAAGTAAAAGTAATACGCAGTGATAAAAATTTGGGATTTGCTGGAGGCAATAATCTCGGAATAAAAAAAGCGAAAGGTAAATATCTTTTCTTCATCAATAACGACACGTACTTTAAAGACTTTAATATAAAAGCTCTCATATCCCGGTTGGAGTCCTCACCGAATATAGGTGTCGCATGTCCCAAAATAAGATTTTCCTGGGGCAATCAGCCTATACAGTGGGCTGGATACACGAAGTTATCACCGTTTACAGTACGCAACAAAGCCATTGGTTTCAATGAACCAGATCACGGACAATACGATGTAGCGCATCCCACTCCTTACGCCCATGGCGCAGCCATGATGGTAAAAAGAGAAGTGATAGAAAGAATCGGAATGATGCCCGTTGTTTACTTCTTGTATTACGAGGAAGTGGATTGGTCTATGCAAATTACTGAAGCCGGATACCAGGTATGGTACGAACCTGCATGTACAATCTTTCATAAAGAGAGTCAGTCCACAGGACAGAACAGTCCGTTGCGTTCATATTATATCAAACGTAACAGACGACTGCTCGTCAAACGCAATTACAGGGGGGTCAGCAAATACATAGCATTGCTGTACCTATATATAATAGGATTAAGAGGTCTATTGAAGAAAATATAAACAATCGAATATGAACATATCATTCTGGATCATACTATATATTATTGACGGACTATTATTTATACCGATAGTCCTGACCACCTTATATATGCTCATATTTGCCACGGCATCGTTACTAGGACATCGCAAGATAGTACCGAAGGCAAAACATCAAAACCGCATTGTTATATTAATACCGGCATACCGTGCAGATAAAACGATTATGCAGACCGTATTGTCTGTCTTAGGTCAAAGTTATCCACAACGCCTGTTCGATATCACTGTCATTTCCGATCATCAGGACGAAATAACCAACTTCCGCCTGGCGCAATTGCCAATAACCCTTGCCGTGCCCAACTTTGAAAGTAGCACCAAAGCAAAATCATTGCAGTTTGCCATGAAGAGCTTACCCGCATTCAAAATTTATGATGTTGTACTCATACTGGATGCCGATAATGTGGTAGCACCGGAATTTCTCGATGCAGTCAATGATGCTTATGAAGCAGCCGGCACGAAAGCGATTCAGCTACACAGAGTATCCAAGAACCGTGATACGGCGGCTGCACGTTTAGATTCCATTTTTGAAGAAATCAATAATTCCGTATTTCGTCTAGGGCACATCAACATGGGACTATCTTCAGCCATTACCGGCTCAGGATTAGTATTAGACTTCAACTGGTTCAGTAAGAATGTAGGCAAATTAAAGACAGCTGCGGAAGATAAAGAACTGGAAGCGCTACTGATGCAGCAACAGGTATTTGTCGACTATTTCAATGACGTTTTCGTCTACGATGAAAAGACGCGAAGTACAAAAGCATTCAACAAGCAACGGGGACGTTTTGTCTCTACCCAGTTTCATACAGCAATCAAAAATATGAGATATCTCATTCCCTCACTTTTCTCCAAGCGATACGATTATGCAGACAAAATACTCCAGTGGATGCTTGTTCCCCGTACAGTGCTCATAGCACTTATAACGTTAATGAGTTTGGTACTACCTTTCATTTATATGACCCTAGCTATCAAATGGTGGGTCACTTTTGCAGTCGTTATGTTTGCCTTTGCCCTTGCCACTCCTGATTATTTAATGGACAAAGATTGGGATAAATCTTTCTTGAAAGCGCCATTCCTGATGTTATGGGCGCTTATCAATCTACTGAGAATGAAAGGCGGAAAAAACAAGTTTGTACATAAAAACAAGACAAATAACTATCAA